>Ga0307517_10003074_pt1 | contig 26344 bp, 25 predicted proteins | sample 23_EM_MG_FD_194515 | JGI IMG/M metagenome (GOLD analysis project Ga0307517, IMG submission 194515) | Populus trichocarpa ectomycorrhiza microbial communities from riparian zone in the Pacific Northwest, United States - 23_EM | ecosystem: Host-associated > Plants > Roots > Unclassified | place... | reverse complement strand
GGCGCTACTGGTGGCTGTGGAGAGGAAGAGCAACGGTGGCGCTGCCGGGCTGAAGGTGGCTGGCGGTGGTTCTTCTTCTTCTCTCCTCTGCTTCGCTGCTTCTTCTTCCTCTGTTTCTGTTTTTTTTTAGTGTTTTTTCTTCTGTTTCTCACGGTGCAGGTCTGCTTCAATGACGGGGAGGACGGTGGCAGCTGTGGTGGCAGAGGCGGCGGTCTTTCTTCTTCTTCTTCTCTGCGTTTTTCTTCAGCCCTGTTCTCCTCTGTTTCCGTTTCTTCCTTCTGCTTCTCACGGGGCTGTTGTCGACTGGGAGGGAAATGGCAGCTGGCGGTGATGCTGGTGGCGGTGGCAGTGGCTGGGAAGCCCGATGACAGCAGCGGTTTTCTTCTTCTTCTTCCCCGTGCAGAGGCGCAGGTTGCTGCCTTTTCTTCAATGGTGCAGCAACGGGAGGAGGATGATGAGCTGAGGAAGGCTGACTATGGCGTGAGCAGTGCTGTTGTGTTTGTGCTCCTGGTGGCGTTGGTGTCGCGGCAGCCGGCTGTGGTCGCTCTTCCTCTTCTTTTATGTCATTGCTTCTTCTCTCTGTTTCTGTCACCTTGTTTCTCTCCAAACAATTCTCTGTCTCTCTCTCTCGATTTCTCTTTTTTTTCTCTTCTTCCCTCTCTATTCTGTTCGGTTTTCCCCCTCTCTCTCACACATTTGTCCTCTGTTCCTTCTCCAAAAGTTTTGCCCCCCTTCATTCCTCTTTTTCTCAAAAAATCGTCTCCCCCTCCCCCTGCTTCCTGTGCTCTCCCCTGTATTTATAGGCAGCCGGGGGAGAGGCACCATACCCTGTCCAAGTGCAGGGCATGGTGGCGTGGGATGGCTCCTGTGCAGCCGTTGCAGGGCATGGTCTTCTTTTCATCATGGTGGGGGTATGGGTTGTGTCCTGGTTTTGTGGGCAAGTGGGAGGAGAGAGAAGGAGAGGGTGAGCGGTAAAAAGATTTCAAAAATCTTCTTCTCCTGTCTCTGCATTTGCAGGGGAGAAGAAGCTGTACAGTGTCGTTCAAAACGGCACCGTGCAGGTTGTGTGTTTTTTTTTTTTTTTTTTTTATAGAAAAGGAAAAAATTTGGGAGTGACCCAAAAATAGGTTATGACACTAGGGTTACAAATATAAGACTTAAATCCCATTTGATAAAATAATAAGAAAACTCCCTACGCTTGTTTAACGAAATCACACCACTTAGAGTTTGATTGACCACAAATCTTTACTGTGTCTGTTGTGTTGTATTGTAAAATTAAATACATCAAACTATTTACTGATGAATCATTGTGTTGTGTTATCAGTAAGATTATTTATATTAAACTATCATTAAGGATATAAATTAAGTTAAACTATGTGGGACTTGCCAGTACTTAAAAGCTTTTTTTCCTATAAAATTTTCTAAACATCTAAGATTGGGAAGGCTTTCAAATATGGCTAGAAGTTAGTATGCATAAATTTGTTATATTTTCCTAGTTAAATTGTGATTTCTTTATTTAATTTAGAATTCTTTTATTATTTTTTCAGTTTTGTTTAAGAGGTTTTCATTAGTATATAATTAAGTAGCCTAGGAGATTAATATGTAATATTTAGTCTTGATTGGATAAAAAAAATTTAATAATAAAAATTTGAATTGGGGTTATTGTGGTAAATACTATTCAAAATTCTTGAGTTGTTTGTGCTTGTTATCTCTTTTTTCTATTGCTTCAAAATTAAAATAGCTTGTGTAGATGATTATAAGGATGCTACACAGGAAAAGTAATTGAAATTGAACTCTTATAAAAGTTTGATAATTTGTCATTGGTTTTTCCCATTGATCTCCATTGATTGTGAAAGATTATATTGCATGTTCTTATCAAAACACAGCCTTGGACTTGATAAAAAATGTGGAAGTCCAAGCTATCTTAGGGCCAACAACATCAATGCAAGCCAACTTTGTTATTGACCTTGGAGGAAAAGCTCAGGTGCCCATAATGTCGTTTTCTGCAACAAGTCCTTTTCTTCCTTCCATTAAGAGTACCTATTTTTTTCGAGCTACACTTAATGACTCAACTCAAGTGAATGCCATAAGTGCTTTAGTTCAAGCCTTCAGATGGAGAGAAGCAGTACCCATCTACATCGACAACGAATATGGAGAGGGAATCATACCTTATTTAACTGATGCTTTGCGAGCAGTAAATGCTCGTGTCTCCTACCGGAGTGTCATTTCTCCATCAGCCACTGATGAACAAATTGTTGAGGAGCTTTATAAGTTGATGGGAATGCAAACTAGAGTTTTCATTGTGCACATGTATGGCTCTCTTGGCACTCGGCTTTTCGCCAAGGCAAAAGAGATTGGTATGATGAGTGAAGGCTGTGTTTGGATCATGACTGATGGTCTGACAGCTGATTTGTTGAGTTCACCAAATCCTTCTGTTACTGGGACAATGCAAGGGGTACTGGGTGTTAAGCCTTATGTTCCAAGTACAAAGGAGATCCAAGATTTTCGAGTTCGGTGGAAAAGGAAATTCCAACAAGATAATCCATATATTATTGATGCTGAGTTGAACATTTACGGACTACGGGGCTATGATGTTGCCACGGCTTTGGCCTTGGCAGTTGAGAAAGCTGGAACTAAAAATTTTGGCTTCCGAAAGGAAAATGTTTCTAGCAGTTCATCAACGGATCTTGCAACTCTTGGCGTCTCTTTAAATGGTCCAAACCTTCTTCAAGCTTTATCAAACACTAGTTTCAAAGGCCTTACAGGAGATTACCATTTTGCTGATGGGCAGTTGCGACCTCCAGCTTTCCAGATAGTTAATGTGAATGGAAATGGAGGAAGAGAGATTGGGCTTTGGACACCAACAAAAGGACTTGTGAAACAATTGGTTCCTAATAATGGTACAAATTCAACTTCTCTGTCTGGTATTTCAACCGTGATTTTCCCAGGTGACACAACTGTTGCTCCAAAGGGATTTAGGATTCCCGCAAAAGAAAATAAGTTGAGAATAGGAGTGCCGGTGAAGTCCAGCTTCAGACAGTTTGTGGACGTCAGAAAATATCCTGGTTCTAACACCACAGAAATCACCGGATTCTGCATAGATGTTTTTGATACTGTTGTCAAAACATTGCCTAATGATTTTTCTTATGAATATGTCCCCTTTGCCAACCCTGACGGCGAGCCTGCTGGAACTTACAATGATCTGGTCTATCAAGTGTACTTAAAGGTAGAACTTAATTTTATCCTTTGCTGCACTTATTCTATGCTTTTGATATTTCATTGAATACCATACACATTGACGCAAGTCTATTTCTCGGAGATATTCTTTCTTATGCATTTTTGTTTACAACCAACAGAATTTTGATGCTGTGGTTGGAGATATTACCATTGTCTACAGCAGATCCTTGTACGTCGAATATACTTTGCCTTTCATAGAAAGCGGTGTCTCCGTTTTTGTTCCTATAGAAGGTCACACTACCGAAAATGCTTGGTTCTTCTTGAAACCTTTGACATGGGACCTTTGGGTGAGCAGTCTTTTATTCTTTGTTTTCTTTGGATTTGTTGTCTGGGTTCTTGAGCACAGAATAAATGGAGATTTTCGAGGACCTGCTTCACATCAAGCTGGCACTATCTTCTGGTTTTCCTTCTCAACAATGGTGTTCGCACAACGTAATTTCTCTTCTCCTGTTGAAACACTTGATTAAATATATATAAACACCGAATTGACTTTAATTTTTCAATTTACAGGGGAGAGAGTGGTTAGCAACTTGTCTAGAGTAGTGGTAATCATATGGTGTTTTGTTGTGCTGATCCTCACACAGAGTTATACCGCCAGTTTATCTAGCCTACTTACAGTCCAGCGGCTAAAAGTTACTGATGTAAATGAGCTCGTGAACAAGGGGGAGTACGTGGGCTACCAGAAGGGTTCTTTTGTTCTAGGAATCTTGTTAGGCTTGGGGTTCGATAAGTCCAAGATCTTGGCGTATAATTCTCCAGAAGAATGCCACGAACTCTTCTCCAAAGGAAGTGGAAATGGTGGTATTGCTGCTGCATTCGATGAAATTCCATATATTAGGCTCTTAATGCCAGAATATCGCTCCAAATATACAGTGATTGATCTTTCATTTAAAATGGGAGGTTTTGGCTTCGTAAGTTCACTTTCCTATCTTTTTATTTCCATTTCTCTCTATAGCTCATTAGTGTATAGTTTTATACTACCATTGTTTTTTTTGTGAATTTCAGGTCTTCCCTAAAGGTTCTCCTCTTGTACCTGACATATCAAGGGCGATTTTGAATATGGTCGAGGGAGATAAAATGAAGGGCATCCAGGATAAATGGTTTGGCGATCAAACTAGCTATCCAGATTCCGGCACCTCAGTTCCGTCTAATACCCTTAGTATCAAGACTTTCTGGGGATTATTTTTTATTGCTGGAATAGCTGCACTTGCAGCTCTCATGATCTTCATAGTAATGTTTGTTCATCAGGAGGGGAGAGTAGTCTTGGGACCCTCTGACTCCACAACTTCAATATGGAGTAAAATTCGACATTTGTTTAGCATTTTCAATCAAAGGGACTTCACATCCCATATCGAAGTGAATGACAGGAATGGGATTCATTTTCCAAGTGTGGGCATGGCAAGTCCGTCGGGCTTTTCAGCTCACACTGAATTTCATGGATATCCATCCTCTGCAGGTCGTGATTCCAGTCCAAATAGCCAAGCATCTCATGAAGTAGTGATAATAAGTGCTGATAAGCTCTCCAACCCAAATCAAGAGAGGCCCGTTAAGGGAAATCAGAAGTCTAATGTTAATCATCAGACGCGGACCGGTACTGATCAGAGGTCTTATGCTATTATTCATCAGAGGTCTAAATCCTATTAGGACTCCTACTCTTTGAGATCACAACAACGGTCCAGCACAGCTACACTCTCGGTTCTTCACAATCTTATATGACTTTCTGTCCTATAATAATTATTATTATTATTATTTAAGATAGCTGTAACAAATTAGAAATCAGAACTTAGTCAGAACTACTCAACTCAGAGAGCTAAGAATGACTGACTGAGTGGCTGACTTTAGGGGTGTTTCTTCAGCATAAGATGCCTCTTATTCCTGTATCTCCTCCCCTATTTCTTTTAGAATTGTTCCTCTTTCTTTCAGTCGAATTTCCGCTGGAAAACTCCCCTGGTTGCTGACTTATAGGAGCTGGAAAGCCCAATCCCGCCAGGACTCCACCAACTTTACCAGCACTTTCTGCCCTGTTTCCAGCAGCCCCTTCTGCCCTGTTTCTGGTGCTTTTTCCTTGGCCTTCCAGAGGCATTTTTTAGAAGCTACCTTGATCCTCGTCAAATACATTGTACTCTTACTACTAATATATGTTGTTCGATTTTAACCTTCTATTTTGATCACATTTAAAAAAATTACAAAAATTCTATAAAAAAATGCAATTCCGCTAATTTTCAACCATTTTTCTTATTATTTTCATGTTGAGGGATTTAAAAAAATATATTAAAAAAATCAAATGAAAAGAAACAAAAAAAAATTAGTAAGTGAAATGAAAATCAAATAAAGAAAGAGTGATCAAAATAAACACAAAGTCCTCCCCCCCTCCATGCAACAAATAACCAAGAGGAAACTTAAGAAGTGTAGCTTAACTGGTCATATTCTAGATTTGTTTTCTAGAGATCATCAGTTCGAGTGTCATAAACTTTAGAGTCACTGGAGGCTTAAATGATCGTTAACTTTAGGACATTGAGAGATTAGTTGAGATGCGTGTAAACTGATCAGGATACCCACAATAAAAAAAGGGATAATATTTAAAAATAGAGAGGGGGGGTTTTTTCATAGAAGGTGAGTGGAGAAAAGGTGATAAGAAGAATAAAAAATAAAAATAAGGACAGTGTTGGATGAACAGTTTGAAAGGGGAGTAAAATTCTGAGGAAAAAAAAAGAAGAAGAAAAAAGTGCAGAAAGAGGGAAAGAGAGAAATAGAGGGGGGGAAAGGAAAAAGGTGTGCAGAGAAATTCAAAAGTCCACAGTCGTAACAACAACCACCTCAAGAAAAAACAGCAGGGAGAGAGAGAGAGAAAAAGAAGACCAAATCTTCAAGTGACTGATATCCCTCGATAAGTGGTAGTGAGACTCACCGCCGACATAGGAAGAAAAAAGGAGGAGCAGGACACCGGATCTGCCACCATACGCACATTCACCCTTTGTCGGCACTTGTAACCACGTGCCATAGTCCATCAATGTTTGCAGGACGTGAACCCTACACTCCTACACTGCCATCCTTGATTCAATTTGCTTCTGGTCAACTGCAGCCACTTCAAAGGTCCATTTAATTATGATAAATATATCTTTTGTTTTTTAATAATTTTTAATGCATAATTAATTTGTTATGAATGATTGTTATAAATATTTAAAAGGTTGGAGTTTACATCATTGTGTGGCAATCTCGAGGATATGATACCACCGAGAATTATATAAAAATTTTACAACATTTTACTATCTTTTAAAATACTATATTTTTTAAAACCAATAAAATCAAATAACACTTTAAAATAATTTTCATCATCAAATAAAGTAAAGAAATAATTCATAATACTTATTACATTGTCAACATCTAAACTTAATTAAAATAATATAATAATGAAGTGTCTAAGATATCGAATCAAAACTAAAAGAAAAATCTCGCAGAACAAACAAGGCATACCGACTAAAAGTTAAGAAGCAGAAACACTTAACAATACCCACTTGCTAACAGAAACTAAGAACCTAAAATAATATTAAAAATAGAGGGGTGGGTTCAACCAACTCATTAAGTGAATAACATTTAACATACATCTTAGATATTAATAATTTGCAAGTTAATTTATCTTAATATAAATATACATGCTAAGCATATTATTTTAAAGTAGTGGAATACATATTAGAGATCAGATGACACTCGAAGGTGACCAGATAACACTTGAAGATGACCACTTTGAAATATCAGTCACCACAGGCTAGTGCCTCTCTCACCAGCTACATATACATAATATTATGTGCACATAGACTAACTACTCTCCGTTAGCATTGAGTTACTGACAAGTATACCGATATCGAGAAATAATAGATATTCGTATAATTATTAAAGCAATGTATATCATATTGAATAGAATTTAGTTCAACATAATGTTGAGTACAATTTCAAGAATGGATGAATACTCGAAAAATAAAGCAACATATATAAATATTCAAGCAATTAACTAGTTGTACTCATCATATAATCAACATATATATTTATTTATATTACATGCATATTAAAGATTATCTCACTCGTCTAGAAAACAAAAGCAAAAGACAAATAAATACAAAACTAGAGACTACTGAAGATTGTTAGGGGAAACGTTAGTAGAACCTATAACAAATACAAAAAACACTCAAAATCAACTCAAAGAAAAGTATCATAAAAGACTGAAAACTCTAAACTTAGAGACCAAAACATAAATATAAAGCCGAATTGTTTCACCCGATCAATCCCGAACATAACTCAAACTAATCAAACCTATTAGACCCGATAAAACTCTACTGTCGGGTCAACCGGTTAACTGAAATGACCAACCAAAATCAGCTGGTTTAGAACAACCAGTCAACCAGCAGCAACTAGTCAATCAGTCAGCTGGTTCAATTAACTAATCAATCAGGATTTTCAGAATCTTAATATGCCAGTCTTCAAAAAGACAGATCTCAAAAACAGGCAACTTGTTTTTCTAAAACCCATAATTAGGTTGATATTAGGATCGCTACGAAGAGAAAAGGGTTTGACGAGTTTGTTTTCAAAATAGATTTTCATAAAGCTTTTGATTCCATTTCTTATGAATATTTGGATCGCATAATAGAAATGGATCTATGAATGCATATTGACTTCTCGTTTGTCATTGTCGATTAATGGCTTTCCATCTTCTAGTTTGACTCCTCGTGGAAAGTTTACGATCTTACCTTGAGACTAGACAGTATATAGCAATGAATATACTTCCACAAATATTTCCACATGTTGTATAGTGACTGTTCTTGTTTGGATACGCACCTGGTTGCTTTCATCTTTCAAGAGATTTTAAGGCTGGTACGTAGTCCAGATGACTGCCTTTCCACATATCCTAAACCATGGCAAGTTTTCCTGTAATTTACAAGCCATGGTAATTAACATCAAGGATTTTATCGGTGTGAATTCATGGATAACCTATTCTATACAGTTTGTGTCTGCAAATAAAAATACTTCTCGCGCGGATCTGATTACAGTGACAAACCCCCCAACTAGATTTGCCTGTCGCTATCCTTGCAACATGATGAGTAGTGGTACAAAGAAGCTCGAAAGCTAAATGTGGAAATCTAAGAATTTTGAGTAATTAATTTTTAAGAGCTTAAGACAAACGCAAGAACACTTGAATTCCATGGTTTCAACGCTTTCATGTTCATAAGGGCTTTGAGAAAGACCACTGTTTGAATGTTCTATTCAATGCCTGGCACAGGCGGTGGAAAATTAATTTTTTTATATGTTTTTAAATTATTTTAATATGTTAATGTTAAAAATATTTTTTTTATTTTTTAAAAATATTATTTTAATATATTTCTAAAAAATATTAAAAAAATAACCTCCGGTCACTAAAAACCGGTCACTAAAAATAATGTTGTAGACTTGTGGTCTATTATTTATTAAAATTTCATTGCCAAACATTAGTGGCATGATTAAATTAATCGATCGAGTAAATGGCTAGTTGGATTGATTCTCAAGCAATCTCGAATATATTCTTTATAGTCTAATAAAAAAACTATAATTCCCTAGCTAGGTTCAATTTTCTATAACCAAACATTGAAAATAAAAATCATAATTAATGGCAAATTTCTATAAATTGATATTCTTGTGATTATTAAAATTTATTAATTATATTATTTAAATTTAATACTTAAGTTGGCATCAAACAAAAATATTATTTATAAATTAAATTTATCTATGAATGCATATTGACTTCTCGGTTGTCTCTCCATCTCCAAAGTTTGGAGCTACATGTAGTCTAAGGCAGTATACAGCAAACTTCTATTGTTATCAACGCACAACAAGTTGTACTAATTTCAGCATCCTGAATCAAGCTTGCACCAATCAATGCAAACATATAACATAACCCGACCCGTTTCTGTTACAACCTTAATGGGCCTACTTTTGGGCCTTTCTGCTGTTTCAATTTTTGTTAGATAAACAACATGCTAAATTGTTATTACTTGATTTTCCGACAGTAGAAAATCAGGGAGCCGCATTTTTCAATTCCAAATACATTTCATAATTACAGCATAAAAAGGATTATTATGTTAGTATATTATTTAGAATTATTATGTTAATATTTTAGTGAAAATATAATTTATAGTTATGTTTTACTAATTAAACAATGTAGTCACTCATTTTATTTTATGATACACTATAATTACAACTCATAATAATCATTAGAAATGATCTTAATTGCAATTAGTTCCAATGCCTGGGTAAATGTTGAATTACTATATTGCATCATTATAGAGCTTTGATAATTCTATTAGGGCATCAATAGGATTAAAATGAGTTACATTATTAAGATGGGGGACTACATTATTTAGAACTCTTGCTTGCTAGCTTATTTTATGGTTGTTCGTTTGTTGATATATACTATCCTTTCCGATTGAGTCATAGACAAACTATAACTAAACTCTCGTATAGTAATTTCTAGAGTTATTAAACCTAATCGGGTTGGTAAACTAAATTATTTTTAACTTAAAACATGACTCGAGTCAAATTTTATGTTGAATTAAGTTGAAAGTTGATTTAACAAGTTAACTTGTAATTTAATCAAAATCTAGGTAAGATCTGATTTAATTTTTAAAAAATTAATCAAAATGATATCATTTTAACTATCTAAATACCTGTGATTCAAACCTTTCTAGCCTTCAAGTAGTTGCCACCGTTTGGTTAAGGCTTTTTCCCATGAGTTTGTAACATTAGTTTCTATGGTGGATGGTGATCAAAGATAGAGACGTCTAGAACTCATATTTTTGTGTATTGTTATTAATTGGGATAGGGACGGATATTAAAACGTAGCAAACAAGAAGTAGCTAGGCAATTCAAAATAATGGCTTGTCTTAATTTAACAACATGCTGTCAATTTATAAATTTCCTTTGGAACAGTCAACAGTTGAGATTATAAGCGGGGATTATGCACAATACAATTCACAGTAAAACTATTATTTTGCTCTTGATCGGTAAGTTTCGGTTTAGAGGTATATAAATTTTTTCTACGAGACTTATTAGTAATTATATTAAAGAAGAGTATTAATCAATATTTTTATATTTTTTTTCTATAATATAATTATTAATGACCCTTAAAAAAATTTCTCTTTGATTCAGGGGCTTTTCAAGTTTTTTATATTTTTTTGTGCATGTAAATTGCTTAAATATCTCTAAAAATTAAATTTTTTTTTACTATGGATGCAAGGTGATTCCACCTTATAACAAGTGATATAACGAGTCAAATGAGAAATGTCAAAGTAAAAGCAAATCTTCTTGCGTCGTGTTCTTCCAATTTTGAACAACTTGATTAAATATCTCTTGATTTAGAAATAATGCAAATCTTCTTCCATCGTGTTCTTGGACAACTTGATTAAATATCTCTTGATTTAGAAATCGGTAATCGAAAGGATAGATTTATAATCAACCCGGTTAAATTTGTGATCCAATTAAATGAAACTTGATTAAAATTTAATTAATCTAACTAGCTCAAATATTCACATAAAAAATAAAAATTTTTGATTTTGTATTTTTCTTAAAAATGGAGGGCACAAAACACAGGAGTCGACTCTAAGGTTAGTTCATAGCTCAAAAAAGAGATTGGATTTGGAAAGTATATTTAATGAACTGACTGTTTGTTTGTATATGAGTAGCCTTACCAAACTTATGGTTTGATGGATCAAATTATGCAATTTCCTAGCAAGAAGAGTCAATGAAACTCTCCTCTCTTCAAACTGACACATTCGGGTCCTCCCCGCGTGCAGTTTCAAACCCTCTTGTGCTAAACCCGTGAGTGGCACCACCTTATAAACAAGACAAGACATTTTTCCTATCATAGCTTAAACCAGGAAATCTAGATAGAATCAGCAAGATGAGGAAAACCCCCTTAAAGCCTGTTATCTCCTTCTTGCTCTTTCTTTGTTTGAAGATTTTGTTCATGGAAACGGGAGTGGCACAAAACACAACTTCTATCCCAGTGAATGTAGGTGTGGTTCTAGACTTGGAATATTTTGATGTCAATATTGCTTTGAGCTGCATCAACATGGCCCTTTCAGACTTCTATGCCACTCGTGGTGACTACAAAACCAGACTGGTCCTCGCCATCAGGGACTCCAAGAAAGATGTTGTTGGTGCAGCTGCTGCAGGTTCCCTCTCTGCCTCCCCTCTTAATTTCTTGATATTATCTTCTCTTTTCTCCAATTATGAATCGTTTTTTTATCAAAAAGTGTTAAGAAAGTCAGCATTTTAACGGTAGATATTTACACATTCTGTGTTAATTATCCGAGGTTCTCAATCTGGAACTTCTTTTAGTTTGATCATAGAAATCCCTGTGTATAATTGTGGCTATACAGGGATGTGATGATGATGAAAATACTTCTTTATTTTACTAGGGTCCATCAATGATAAGGTGGGTCAGAACATATAAAAGTCATCATAAATTGTGGCTATCTTGCTTCAAGAGTCATCCTTTGTGAGCTGTATTTCTTGTTCGTATCTGATATTGTGGGCTAGACATTTTGCACTCCACGCAATAGAATTGTCTCCTTTGTACTTCCAACGTGCCTATCTGCATATGGAGATCATCTGACTTTAGAACTATATCAAAATACAAGGAAAAAACCTTCTAAAGAAACCTCTGCTCTAATATTAATTCAGAGCAGATGTTTGACAAAAGCAATATTCTTTTCATAGAGAGGAATATATTGCGATCTGCACATTTGTAGGCCAATTTCAACTGTCAGTACTCGGTAGATGAATATGTCATAAGAAGCTTGTTCACTTTTGGATTAGCTCATTGTATAATCTGTTTAACTTGTTATTGCCTTAGCGGCCGTCTTCTGATGAAATCTACAGCCTTAGATATACCTATCATTTATGCATAAACTATATAGGAACAGTGGTTCTTGCATATGTATGATCATCAATGAATAGGCCAGTTTTTACTCAAGTTGGAACAGGACTTTTAATTGACATTAAAATCTTTTGCCTCCTCGAGTTACGAAGATAAAAAGTTAGGCTCATATTCTGCCCAAAAATCTGGATTGATAGTGAGAGATACACATGGCTAGATCAGCAAGAATGGCTAGGCCAGAGAAGTATAGGTTAGTTTTTTTTGCTGTGGGGGCAGAGGAGAGGAGCTCACAAATCATAAAACATGTATTCAGAATGGTAATCCTATAAGAAAGTGGAATTTGATTTCTTTAGAATGTCATCCTATAAGAAAGGATGGTCCTTTGCTTGCTCTCTCTGCTGCACAAATTTGGTTCACGTAATGTCTTTGATTTTTCTTCTCTCCTTTGCGAAACGCAGCCCTCGACTTGATAAAAAATGTGGAAGTGCAAGCAATCTTAGGGCCATCAACATCAATGCAAGCCAATTTTGTTATTGACCTTGGAGAAAAAGCTCAGGTGCCCATAATGTCGTTTTCTGCAACTAGTCCTTTTCTTACTTCCATTAAGAGTACCTATTTTTTTCGAGCTACACATAGCGACTCAGCTCAAGTGAACGCCATAAGTGCATTATTTCAAGCCTTTGGATGGATAGAAGCAGTACCCATCTACATTGAAAATGAATATGGAGAGGGAATTATACCTTATTTAATTGATTCTCTGCAAGCAGTTGATGTTCGTGTCCCCTACCGGAGCGTCATTTCTCCATCAGCCACTGATGATCAAATTATCGAGGAGCTCTATAAGTTGATGACAATGCAAACTAGAGTTTTCATTGTGCACATGTATGGCTATCTAGGCACTCGGCTTTTTGCCAAAGCTAAAGAGATTGGAATGATGAGTGAAGGCTATGTTTGGATCATGACTGATGGTCTGACTACTGATTTCTTGAGTTCACCAAGTCCTTCCGTCACTGATACAATACAAGGGGTACTGGGTATTAAACCTTACGTTCCAAGAACAAAAGAGCTTGAAAATTTTCGAGTTCGGTGGAAAAGGAAATTCTTGCAAGATAATCCAAATAACAATGACGCTGAGTTGAGCATTTATGGACTATGGGCCTATGATGCTACGAAAGCATTGGCCAGGGCAGTAGAGAAAGCTGGAGCTACAAATTTTGGCTTTCAGAAGGCAAATGTTTCTAGCAGCTCATCAACGGATCTCGCAACTCTTGGCGTCTCCTTAAATGGTCCAAACCTTCTTCAAGCTTTATCAAACACTAGTTTCAAAGGCCTTACAGGAGATTACCATTTTGTTGATGGGCAGTTGCAATCTCCAGCTTTCCAGATAGTTAATGTGAATGGAAATGGAGGAAGAGAGGTTGGGCTTTGGACACCAACACAAGGACTCGTGAAACAATTGGAACCTACAAATTCAACTTCTATGTCCGGCATTTCAACTGCAATTTTTCCTGGGGATGCAACTGTCGCTCCCAAGGGTTGGGAGATTCCCACAAATGAGAAGAAGTTGAAAATAGGAGTGCCAGTGATCAAGGATGGCTTCGTTGAGTTTGTGGCTGTGACAAAGGATCCTAGTTCCAACACCACAAAAGTCACCGGATACTGCATAGATGTTTTTGATGCAGTAGTGAAAGCATTGCCTTATGCTTTGCCTTATGAGTACATTCCCCATGCCATGCCTGCTGGAACTTACGATGATCTGGCCTATCAAGTGTATTTAAAGGTAAAATATAATTATATCTTTTTTGTGTACTTATTCTATGTTTATGATATTGCATTGATATCATCCACGTTGATGCAAGTAAATTTCTTTCTTTTGCATTTTTGTTTACTGCGAACAGAATTATGATGCTGTGGTTGGAGACGTGTCCATTGTCTTCAACAGGTCCTTGTACATAGATTACACCTTGCCTTTCACAGAAAGTGGTGTCTCCATGATTGTTCCTATAGCAGACAACAATAGTAAAAATGCATGGGTCTTCATGAAACCTTTGACATGGGACCTTTGGGTGAGCAGTTTTTTTTTCTTTCTTTTCATTGGATTTGTTGTCTGGGTTCTTGAGCACAGAATAAATGAAGATTTTCGAGGGTCTGCTTCAGATCAAGCAGGAACTAGCTTCTGGTTTTCCTTCTCAACAATGGTTTTTGCACAGCGTAATCTCCCTTCCCCTTGTGAATTTCCCTTCTTCTGTAGTACTAGCACTCACCAATATATATATAAACACCAAATTGACTTTATGTTTATATTTGCAGGGGAGAAATTGGTTAGCAACTTGGCTCGGGCAGTGGTAATTATATGGTTTTTTGTTGTGTTGGTCCTCACACAGAGCTACACCGCCAGTTTAACGAGCTTACTTACAGTCCAGCAGCTGCAGCCTACAGTTACTGATGTACATGATCTCATTATGAAGGGGGGGTATGTGGGCTACCTGAAGGGTTCTTTTGTTCGAGAAATCCTGTTAGGCTTGGGTTTCGACGAGTCCAAGCTCATGATGTATAATTCTCCAGAAGAATGCCACGAACTCTTTTCCAAAGGAAGTGGAAATGGTGGTATTGCTGCTGCTTTCGACGAAGTGCCATATATGAAACTCTTTCTGTCAAAATATTGCACGAAATATACCATGATTGATCCTACATTCAAAACCGGCGGTTTTGGCTTTGTAAGTTCACTTTTCCATCTTTCTATTTCCATTTCCTATATGGCTAATAAGTGCATGGTTTCTCATCTATGCTTTGTTTTCGTGACTTCAGGTCTTCCCTAAAGGTTCTCCTCTAGTGCCTGATATATCAAGGGCAATTTTAAATGTGACAGAGGGGGATAAAATGAAGCAAATAGAGGATGCATGGTTTGGCAAAAAAGGCAGCTGTCCAGATTCCAGCACCTCAGTTTCATCTAATATCCTTAGTCTCAAGAGTTTCTGGGGATTATTCTTAATTGCCGGACTAGCTGCATTTTTAGCTCTCATTATCTTCATTGCCATGTTTGTTTACCGAGAAAGAAGAGACTTGAGGCCCTCTGATCCCACAGCTTCAATATGGGATAGAACTAAAAATTTCTTCAGAATCTTCATTCAAAGGGACTCGACGTCCCAAACATCCAGACAAATGGAACTGACTGATAGAAATGGAATCAGTCTGCCTTCTATGGGCGTGCCAAGTCCGTCAGCCTTCTCAGTTCACACACAATTTCCTGAAGATCCTTCTTCTACAGATTATGATTCTAGTCCAAATAGGCAAGCACCTCAAGAGGCAGTAATAAATATTGATCAGCTTACCAACCAAAATCAAGAGAGACCAACAGCTTTGGAAATTGACCATGAAAATAATTGACTTGTACATTATCATTTGACAATTAGAACCCCAGTAGCCATTAGTAAAGACATTGAATTACTGTATTGCGGATACATAGAAGTAATACGATTTTATAAGGATGTAAGTAGGAATAAACTGAGTTTCAGGATTTTAGTAAATTATCACAAGTATATCTCTTGCCCTTTGTCTCTTTCAGTGAAAATTCTGTTTTGTGTTAGTGTTGCTGAAGGGAATCCTGCATTAACTTCTGTACCTTCATGTCTGTTGTAGGCTTCTCTGCCTTTTCTTTCAAGTCCTAACTTGACTAGAAACCAGAGATTTCCTAATCTTTGAAGGAACAATGTTAAAATAATCTTGAAGAAGGGAAAGAATATTGACATGGATCTATACAACTTCTATTGAGATACTAATGGCTGCAAAGAGCATGTTACATTGGTCACAAAATTTTCCTAGCATTTTTTGTACACAAATTTACATCAGACATCATGGTAAATATTGTTCTAGGCACTCTTTTAGTTTTTGAAAAGTCACAGGCTTTGAAACAAATGAGTCCATACCATTTGCATAACATTCCTCTGCACTCTCTGATAATGCATTTGCTGTCATCTGCATTCACCAACTGAATCTGTTAGTATATGCAGACGGATTTAAGGCTTAAAGGGTGATGAAATAAGGACATGTTTCAGTGCTTCAGCGTAGCTCGGCTACTATAGAAAGCAAGCCACAATGCTTTGTGTTGTTTGATAATAACAAACATCTAACTAAAAACACTCAGGGTGGTAAGATTTCTAGTGAATCAGGAGATAGAATGGGGTCTCAGAATTTTAGAGGCTATTAAGAGTGAAGTGCTCACCGCAATTATAGGCATCCTCTTATCATAATGAATAGAACTCTGACTATCTTGTAATGAAGCTGAAGGCTCTATTCCAGCCTTAGCAGCAGCATCCCAATTGCCAGTTTCTTCAAAAGAACGAATCAATTGTGTAGCTTGAAGGCCATTCATTACCGGCATGCAGACGTCCTGCAAAATTAATGTCATACATGGTTACTGAAACTTAAGAATCTAAGTGTTCAGCTTAATCAAAATTGCATTCTCACATAATCCCATCAGAAGAACCATGAACAAAGAAAAGGTGGCGGTAGAAATGATTTGAATCTAGAAATTACCATCAAAACTAGATCATAACAACAGGACTGAACTGCACGCACAGCTTCAACTCCATTATTCACAACATCCATGGTATGGCCTAACTGCTTCATCATTGATTTCGTCACCATTACATTGATCTTATTATCTTCTACTAGAAGAATCTTTGGCTTTGGTTTTGATTCTGGTTTTTGTGGGATGCTGCTAGAAGTGCACTGAGAATTAATGACAGATTTTTCTTCTTCCTGACACGATCCTGGTGGTTCGGCTGTATTTGCCCTTAAGCTCACTTCTCTGCTTGATTCTGTGTGATTATTGCAATTTGTAGTGCCATTCGGGATTTTACAGTTTGTGTCGTCTTGACTTTGTTGACTTCTACAAACTACATTCTCGTAGTCACGTTCAGGGCTGTGACTAAATGAGCTTTCAGGTTCAGATAAGGTCTCAGCGACTTCAACCATAGAACAGGCATCCTCAACACAAGTCGTCTCTTTCAGTCTAACGTTACCAGAAGGAAATGAGCAAGAATCCTCTGAGATTCCATTAATTTTAGGGGATTTAGTAAAACCGATACTATGTGGCAATAATTTTTGGGTCCTGGTGGATCCATTAGAAGAGAATAGAGAGCCCAAAGTACGTGGTTGGAACTGAAAGAAGCCGGCAGTTTCATCCTCTAGTGGAGCTTCATGATCAGCCATCTCTGATAGATCATCAGGATCATCAGAAGAATCACAGGTTGATGATACCTTGTACGGTAGCACAAAGGTAAATGTAGATCCAGATTTCACTTTGCTAGACACAGTGAGACGACCTCCCATCAGCTCAACCTATTCCAAACGAATAGAATTGTAAGAAGGCAGTGTGAAAATCCGTAAGCACATAATGTTCTGTTTTAGTATTTTAAGTTATGAACGCATGTTTATACCAAAATGTTTCTGAGCACTTTGTTACAGTCAAATTGCAAATCAAAAATAGCTTTGGTGGAAAGAAAATTTACCAGCTGTTTGCATATAGCAAGGCCAAGCCCTGTCCCGCCATATTTTCGAGCATGATCTGCGCTAACTTGCATGTATTTTCTGAATAGAGTAGGCAGAGCATTTTCTGTTGCATGAATGAGAAATGTACTTAATAGTGCTTCCACAATAGAAACTAACTTGAGATGTAATAGACAGCCGCAGTGTTAATAGCCACAGAAAAGAAGCTGAATGTATTCTCAATTCTTCTTCAACTTGGTGTATAGTTTTAGAATAGAGTCAAGGTATCGATACTGTACCTGGGATTCCAATTCCAGTATCATAAACATCACAGCAAAGCCACACTGTTGTTCCAGGTACTTGAGGTTCCTCCCCTTCATCCCCATCCGTTGTGTTTCCATTCTTAACTGGGGTTTGAGGTTCATCACTAGGCAAATGATCTGGATATGGACCTTCACTGTATTTTTTACTGTGGAAACCTTTTCTATCACTGCAATTTTGAGATGACAGCTTAGGCTTGTCTTCTTTTATCTCAATTGTGGTTGACTGATCTCCAGATGACTTCTGATGGTTTCCTTCAGCTTTTCCATAACATGGATCCGATACGACATAAAGGTTTATCCCTACTTTCCCTTCATGAGTAAACTTGATTGCATTGGTGATCAGGTTGGTGAGGATTTGCCGGATCCTGAGAACATCTCCAATGACCTGAAATCGAAGCAGGTTGTCTTTAATAAGAAACTTGAAAAGCTAAATAATTACTGCACAAGTATCATTGAATTTAAAATGATGAGTTTGGCACATTGTTGCAACCCCTTACTAACACAAACAGATTTTGCCTTCAGACAGAGCTAAACGGTACAGAAGGATTTATGTTGCAGATTCAATTAGTAGAAACGCAGTACTCAAGGAAAATGCTGCCTCAAAAAAGACAGCTAAAAATTGTGTTAAGAAACTTTGACCTCAATGGGAACATCATCGGCTACACGTCCTTCCAAGGTCAGAATCTTTTGCAATGATGCTGCAGCAGTCTGCAATACATGCTTTACTACCTCTCTTGGTCGGAACTTTGTTGCTTCCAACTTCATAACACCTGACTCAACCTTGGAAAGGTCGAGTATATCATTTATAAGTTGAAGAACCAAGTCTCCTGAAGATATCATCACATTCAATAATTGTCTTTGCTCGCGATCAAGGTTTGTAGTGGAAAGAATCTCAGCCATGCTGACAACTCCAGAAAGTGGAGATCTTATTTCATGAGACATGGTCGCTAGCATTTGTTTCGCACGCATTGTTTCCTCTGAAAAAGTGCAGAGAGACAAGGTCAGATTGAGATTCTCTTCCACAGAAGTCACCACTGCACAATTTTCCGCCGAAAAACTAACCTGTTATATGGATTGTTTTGTTAAGTTCTGTTTCCTTGGCTTTCTGTACTGCTATCTGCTCTCGAAGCTGTGCCATTTTCTCTCTTTTCCTCACCTGTTGTGCATTCAGGAACATAAACGTCCATACTTCTCCAAGATAATGAAGATTCTAAATAACCATGAAAAAGAATTATTTACCTGATCAGTTACATCCATTCCCATATAGTTTATACCGATCGTCTCCCCGGACTTGCTAAACACTGGCTCTACATAAATCAAAAATGTCTTTGAACCAAATAATTCTGTCTCAAATGTGATTTCCCTCTTTGCAGGCAATCCTTTATCCAAAACTTCTTTCTTAAAATCTTGAGATTCCTTCACTCCTGAGCCTGAAAAAATTTCGACATCTGTTTTTCCTAAAATTTCCTGAAAAATGTGAAATGCACAATATAGATAGGTAACTCAGAGCGACTCCAGCTAGCTAACAAAATTCTTTGAAGAAGAACAACGAAAACCCTGCCTCGATTACAATTTCTTACCTCCTCTTGCAAACGCGGAAACTGATTGTAGATAAAGCGATATCTTAAATCCTTATCCTGAAAGAAGAAATTGCCAGCAAATCAGACCTTTTAGCTAGAAATTGGCCATATGGCAGAAAGAATAGGTGGGTTTTCATCATTTTTACTCCTAATACCTGATGGCCTATAACAACAGGAGCATTTTGAAGCACAAAATGTAAGAAATTATCAGCCCTTTTCAGAATCTGTGTCAACTCCTCAACTGGTGAGGATTGCTTTTCCAAGTTCTGTAAGCTTTCCTGTAACTTCTCCATCAGTAACTGCTCTCTGTGGACACTGGCCTCCAACAATTTCTCTAAATCCTTTGCTCGTTGTTTCCAGTATGCAACAGTGTCGAATTCGGCATCTATGTTTACTTTCTTGCTTTGAACAATGATATCACGTTTTCTCCGAGGAATATCTTGATATAAATCAATTATTTCATCCAATATAGAAATCGGTCGTTTATCGCCACTGTATCTTTCTTCCTCAAACCGAAAATCCTCCAAGATCTCCAATTTCTTGAGCTCAACTTCCTCCCTTTGTTTGCTTAAGATGTCAAGCTCTTCTCTGAGAAGGCGGACTGCATTTGCATGCTTGTATTCCCAATGTTGAACAAGATGTGTCAACTGAGAAGAGCCTCTATCAGTGTAATTGGTCAGCTCGACGAGATGGTGGAAATCAACTATAGTTGGCTCCTCAACTATTGTAACCTCCTCTAACATATCTTGATCCCCTACCGGCTTCTCTACATATGGTTTTGAACTATCAATATCTTCAGGCCACATTGAAGGGAGGGCTTCAATGTCCATATCCTCCATTTGTTCGTTCTCCATTTCGCTGACCATTAAATTACTTGCATCAAATCTTTGCTTCTGTCCAGAAAAGGCTACTGAATCAAGCTACTTACGCCACTCTAGTCCCCGGAACCAGTCAAAAACTTCAACCTTATTAAACCCTTTGCTCGCATTAGAAAAGCTTCCAAAACCATGAAATGGAAGCACTTTATTTTGACTAGAAAATTATGAATTCCTATTGGAACCTACAGAAGAAAATGAATTACCAGAGGAAATCACATCCTACACTTCAGAAATAGGAAATCAAATAAGCATCTGCAAACATATCATGCAGCAAGATCATGAATTTAAAGGAGGAGCAGAAGAAGCAACAACAGCAAAATTGGATGGCTATACAAATTACAGCGAAGTCGATTGGCTATAGTAATTTAACCAAATATCAAAAAACAATAAAACTTGATATAGAGAAAGGAGGATTCATTGATTTAAAACAGTTAACCAAACAAAAGAATTCGCTCTCCATTCTGTCAACCAAACAAAGGAATCCTTGCATTACGTCATTAATCTATCCAACCTTGAGTAACTTTAGAAGACAACAAGTGCAAACACATGTCATTATCAAAAACATTTCACGTACAAAGCAAAAGATCCATCAAAGAAAACAATTCAAGAAACAAAGGAGCCGACTAACCTTGGTGAATCAATGGTGATGGAATCAAAGTTCATGCAACCAAGAAGCAAAGAAGATCAAGAAAGAACACATGGGCAGACAAGAAAATGAAAGTTTAAGGGCAAAAACTTTTTCACTGTAGATCTGATGAAGAGTCTGGATACTGGTCTTAACTACTGAGTCGTTAGTTGTCAATGAATAATTAGCCACTAACAGAGAGAGAGAGAGAGAGAGAGAGAGGAGAGCATGTGAGGGGAAAAAAAGATAACCAAAAAAAATGTGGAGAGAAGAGAAGGTATAATACTAACACTATAGTTTAGCTAGTACAAGCATCAAGAAGCCATGTGCATTTGGAGGTCAAAAATATTAGAGAATTCTTTAAATTTGGACCTTTTTATTCAATCTTTAATTTGTGTAATAATTTATACAATAAAGTTTCTGTCTTCTTTCTTTTTCGTTTTTAAGGTCACATTCATGGCTAGAACTTAAAAAAAAAAAAAAAAAAAGGAAATCACCAGCTTGCTCTCTCTGTTTTCTTGCTCCTGTTTCTCTGAGAGAGATATTTTATTTTTCATTATTTTTTTGGAAAGTTTTTGATCAAGTATTTTTTAAAATGGGAAGGAAGCTCTCCTTGTTCCCCGCCTTTTACTATTCCTAGGATACGTGTTGGGGTGGCGCGTGGGTACTGCGCCAGGAAATGGGAGCTTGTATGCTGAGAATACACTCCATTTACAGGGAAGCAGCTGAAAAGTTTATGTTAAATGCATCTACCATTGTTAGAAGGTTAATAATTAATTTAGTCCACAAATTAAAACTCAAACGAGAGATCTGGTTTGATTTAAATAAAAAAAAATTAAACAATGTTATTTTAATTTTTTTTAAATAAAATCTTGAAACAATACTATTTAAAATTAACCCATTTAATTTTTGAACCAAAAATTATGTCGGTCCGTTTTTTGCTTTAAACATGGATTAGTCTACCTAATCCATTGAAATTTGGGTTTTGCTTGAGATTGTATTCTTTTGACATTGAAATTCGGGGGTCTTTGACGTGAAGATATGACCTAACAAAACTAGATTAAACGTGTTTTTTCAATTTGTTTTGAACACTAATAATGTAATTGAAATTCTCATGTCTATCCAATTTGATTGAACATTGTTTAGCTAAAAATCTAAAAAAAAAATAAGAAATGGTTTGTGAGGAATTAAATTATACAAAAATCCAATAGGCTGTTTTTATTTTTGCGTTTCAAAAGTGTTTTTGAAAAAAAAAATTATTTTTTTCTTTGCTTCAAATTAATATTTTTTTAGTGTTTTCAAATCGTTTTGATGTGCTGATATCAAAAATAATTTTAAAAAAAAATTATTTCAATGTATTTTCAAGTTAAAAATACTTTGAAAAGCAATCACAATCATACTTCCAAACAGATTAAAAAAAGAGAGAGAGAGAGGAGGGAGATTAGGAGTCCAGGTGATTAGAAAAATCGATAGTCACAATCATTCCATGCAATATCTATTTATATATTTGTATTAAAATAAATTTTTTATTTTTTTATATAAATATATCAAAACTATTAAAAAATATCAATTTAATATTTTTAAAATTAAATATACTATTGAAATACAGCTGGACAAAGTTCTAAACGCAAAAGCAAAACGGCGCCTGCGACAGCTGATTTATATATAAGCAATGGAGTAATTAAGTTGGGCATTAATTACGTAACCTTTGTGAAAGGAACACTAAAATATGCATAAATTAAAAGGTTTAAATAATTTATATGAGCAAACACACATTAAATTAGATTAGTTCGAAGGCCATGGTGTGATAAAAGGCAATGCCTATAGTTTATGCTGCCATGACAACTAAGCCATTTCCTTGTCACCTTTTCTCTGGCATTTGAGCTTTGCCTGTATAGCAATTCCCTATTTATTGATCCTCATTATCAATAAAGGCCAAAATATTTAGAAGAAAAAATAAATACTGCCAAAAATAAGAAAAGAAAAAATTGTCATTCCATTTATTAACTATAATTAAAAGGGATCAGGCACCTTTCACTGTAGATTTTACTATGTAAATCTCCTTTCACTATGAATTTTATTGTGCAAATACACAGTAAAAGGCAGATGCCTTTTAGGTACAAGGTTTTTTTTCTTTAATTAATCATTTTTTTTAATTTATTTTTTTAATATTAAATTTTTTTCTATTTAGTTATCGTACTCTCATAACACATATTCCAGGTTTGACGGGTAAACCTAGTTTGGTAGGTTAATCTAGTTGACTCAGAATTTTTTTTCTTTTTCTTAATTAGTTTTTTTTCTTCAAATTTCTTCTTTTAATATCAATTTAATTGAGAATTAAACTTCATAATTTGTTTTGTTTATTTTTTATTAAATTATCCTAATATTATAAAGGGGTTTTATTATACCCCTCCTCCCAAAACACTATTCATTAGAATAGTGATTTGCTTTATTTTTTTCTTTTTAATTAATATTTTTTGTTTAATTTCATTCTTTAATATTAATTTTTTTATTTAGTTATTACATTTTCATAACACGGCCTTGTAGTCAAACTCACATCCAAAGCTTTTAGGTATGGCGTTGCAGCTAGATCCAATTAAACTTAGGTCAGACAAGTTTAATATTATTATTAATATTATAAATATTACTATTGGTATTATAATTAATATTATAAATATTACTTTTAGATCAGACGTTGCAGTCAGATTCAAGGCTCTTGAATCTAGCTTTGCAAATAGACCCAACGCTCTTGAGTCTTAATTTTATATATATATTTTATATGCCAAAAAAACATTTTGACCCTCATTAACTAGTATAAACTACATAAAATGCATTTAATGATACATGTGACTTAGGTGATCTAAAAGGATTGGCATGATTGATTCTCCATACTATTGGATTTATCTTAAATTATAGGTTCAAGTAAAAAAATAAATATCAATATACTTAGTTCATAAAAAAAAAAATTAAAACTCTCATATTTTAGTATAGGGTTTATTGATAATTACTTTTATTATCTATACTTTGATGATAAAACTTTATCATGGCAATTGCTTATATATATATATATATATATATATATATATATGCAATCCTCTAATTAATTCCTGGCTCCTCTAATTAATCCTCTCGTGTGTGCAGTACTCTAGTACAAATTATTTTCCCAAGTAATCCTTGCAGATTGAGTGTGCTGTGATATTCCATTGACTTTTTATTATGATTTATTTTGATATTCCATTAATTAAACAGTTTCTTCTTATTATTATTATAATTAATAATTCCAACGTTTTCCAAATTGTATGGCACTCGAAATCATAGTCCAAATAAGGAAAAAATAAATAAAAGATGGAATGATGATTGGAAGGACACAGCAAGGGATCAGCTTTTTGGTCTTCAAAAGACAATATTTTAATTTATAGCCGTCTGTGTTCTATTATTTGAACTCTAAAATACGCAATTGACAGCACAATCTGTTGCCATCCACAGCATAGAATCATGCGTGCGTTAAGTATTCATTTGAAATTAGAATTTCCGTCAGAGAAAATTATAATAACATGATGTTGATTTTTACTCCGGAAGAATATATATTTATGAATATAAAATCTTAATTAATTCACCATTTGGATGGGCTATTTATTCATGAAAAATTACTTTCTTGTGATAAAATTTGCAATCATATTTTAAGATCTCACCTGACAATTTAAACTTGTGATAAAATTTACAATTATATTTTAAGATCTCACATGACAATTTAAACTTTTAGATCAAGATGGTTCTTTAACATAGTATTAGAGTCTTGATGATCAAGTAATCACGAGTTTGAATCTCATCATCTTTATTTATTTGATAAAAATTAAGCACAAGATAATATGAATTTGTACTAGTTTCAAACCCAAAGGGCTTTTATTTAAAGGAATATGTTAAAGAATAATATAAATTATATCTTGGAACCTCACCTAATAATTTAATCTTTTAGATTAAGATATTCCTTATAATCACTGGAACTAGAACTCAAGAGTAATTTTATATTAATAAAAATTATATTCTAATTTGATGGTTTGATTTTAGTTCTTTAAAATCATGTAACACAAAAGGAATTTTTAATCGAGTTAAATTACCAATGAATGTCAACTACTTTCGTATACCCTATGGTTAATTTAAAATCTCAAATAAAATAGAATTAATTCAGAGAAACCACTTTGCTTAAGCATATTTTAATCGAGTTCCTAGCAAGCTAGCTCCACCTAATTATTAAATAATTGAATCCCCTTTTTATGGAATAAATTAATTAAACCCCTTTAATGATCATAAAGAAAGGATGGTGAAAGTGAGATCAGTGACACTGATATATAGATTAATTAATCAGCCTTAAAAGAGAAAGATGATTGGTCGAGACAGCATCCTCAATACATGGATTAGTTAACTATAAAGAAATTTTGGTAAACGTGATGCAGTCCCTTTCACTGTGTTTATCAAATATGGTAATAATTATTTTATTTTTAGAGCTGCTGCTAATTAATTAAATCATAATGGTATAATTAACTACAGAAATTGACACCAATGTGATTGGCTCTCATACCTACCGACCTTGAAGAACTACACGTGTCACTTTCATGCAATTGAGGATCTGTTTGTGAAGTTTTTCCACAAGTTCACATTGACATTTCATAAATTCTTGCCTGATGTTGATGTGATGTGATGTAGAGATTTAATTTATGGAAAAATAAATAGTAGAGATACAATAAATTATATGACCTAATACATTCAAGTTTAAACTATACTTATTAAATCTGGTTTGGAGATTAAATAAATCTAGATCATTAGGTTATTAAGTCAATCGTGATTAATTATTTTTATTAAAATAATATATTTTTTTTAAAAAAAATTGAATATTAACTTTTTAAATTTAATTTCATCGGATTAATTTTGATTTTAATACATGTTTAAGTATAAAAACCCCTCCACACACATAAAATAAAGTTAATTTCGCATAATTAATCAAGAGTTGTATGCTTTGTCATCACATGTCCATAATTCTTTTTAGGTACAGAGGAATAAGACACATGTCCTTTTTTTTTAGTTTAACGTGATTTTTCTTTTCATGGTCGGCATTATGGTAAACTGTTTAAGATATTGATTCTCAACATGAATTTATAAATTAAGGGTGAGTGTCATATTTGAAAATATATTAAAATAATATTTTTTATATTTTTAAAATTATTTTTATTATTAGTATATGAAAACAATCAAAAAAATATAAAAAATAATTTAAAATAAAAAAAATACATCTTTTAAAAACGTCATTC
>Ga0307517_10003073_pt1 | contig 26345 bp, 38 predicted proteins | sample 23_EM_MG_FD_194515 | JGI IMG/M metagenome (GOLD analysis project Ga0307517, IMG submission 194515) | Populus trichocarpa ectomycorrhiza microbial communities from riparian zone in the Pacific Northwest, United States - 23_EM | ecosystem: Host-associated > Plants > Roots > Unclassified | place... | reverse complement strand
AAGCCTGTGACCGTGTGGCGTACGAGATTCGTCCCGATAGCTCCGAGGCATCCGCGAATGCGAATCGAAAACTTGACCACGTACGGTTGCAGGTCGGTCGGCCGATAGCGGGGTGCGGGGGGGGGGATCATGGTTAACCCGTTCCGACCCCAAAAAAAACTTCCTGCGAGCAGCAAATGAGTATAAGAAGCGATGTAAAAATAGCAACGGCTACCGTGAGAACCGAAATGAGCCCTAGCTCCGTGTCGAGACATAAGTTTGACACAGCCAGGCTCAGAGATATCGATAAGTACACAAGAAGTTCAGACCTATTGTATCGTGTTGGTCGTCAGTGGATCATAGGTGGCGCATGTTACCATATTGCGCGCTATGCTGTGGTCAGGTGGGGAGGAGTGCCACGTCGTAAAACGCGCACATGACCACGACATGAAGAAAGGAGGGGTGAGTGCGAAGGGTTCGGGCGCGACAGGAGGATGGAACACTCTCGTAAATAGGTCACAACATATCAGGGTTGTGATATCTGTGCTCCGGCGGGAATATATTCGGATGCGGCGTGGGTTTAGGAGGGTTTGTTGGTGACGCTTCGTTATAACGGAAGGTACCAGCACCCCTTTCACAAACCTTCTCAGCTGACCGCAGAAAATGGGTGACGGGGTCAGGAGCCATGGCTCGAGCCACTCGGTAGATTCGGTGCGGGATGTCCGCCCCATCCACAGGGGTGTTACGTTAGCACTTGTGAGGTTGAATTTCAATCGGTGGCGGCCCTGGCAGACAATCTCACCACCTCGGGCCATGAATACACAACACTTACGAGAGGGTAACGCCTCGGCGTTTCAGCAGTTGCCGCCAAGGCGCAACCTATGGCAGCGCTCACGATTGATATTGGTATCTTTTGCATCTGGGGAAATATAGGGTTCCCCAGATCTCGGGCTGATAGGTCGGTGCTTGACAAATATGTGACGCTCTGGTTCAGTGAGAAAACTGACCATTATGCATTATGGTCGAACCTGGGAAGGATGGACTCGTAGCAGTGGTTTCGTCCCGTCAGTGGACATCAAGTGACTCTCGATTGACCCTTTCAATGACTGAAGGCGAGGTTTCCAATGTGAAACGATTAAAGAAGGATCTTCCCTGTTCTCCCTTTGAGACGGAATCTGCTTGGCCCGAAGTCTCTCCTCGGATTGTGAATTCAAGATAAAGACACACCCCCAAATCCGAGCCCTCCTCTGCCGCATATGCCAAGCTCTACTCCCGACTTCGAGAATTGATTCCGACGGGCGCCCCGCGTTCCGGGGGTACAGTCGCATGCAATTCGCCCGCATCCCTTCTCCCTTCATGGTTTTCACCTGGAAACCTCCCCATCAAACCGCTGATCCCCGAGAGTGACCAAGGTGGGGGCACATATACGGGCATTACCCACCATCTGTTATATCTTCCACATACATATCTACACAATCCCATGGGTAGATATCGACATCCAGACGGCACCCTGCGCCCAAGGATGGACACCACATGTCGTACAAAACTTGTTGTTACTATACGTGGTATCGGGGTGCGGTACCAACAAGCCACAATATGAAACGGTGTACTTCATCTCATCTGACCTTGACGTTTACGGGCCCGTCCTGCTAGCACCACGGGGCCCAGGAACCGGGAAAATCACGTAAACGTTGGTGCGAACACGTCGGGGTCGCGGACAGCACCCTCGGATCGGCAGGCAACAGTGTGCGTGGATAATTTTCATATCTGGTTTCTCAGCGCTAATGCCCATGCAACATATACATGGACACCGGAGATTTTCGCTGCCAAACTTCAAGCGGTTGAATTGTGGGAGAGGGTTCAACAGTTGTGCTATGAGATGGCGTCCGCTTGGCGTCGAATTCAATCCGTCTGGCAGATGTCAGAAAACACCAAGTTAATGTCCGAGTTTCTGCGAATCTAGGCCCACCGCATCTCGATGCGGTCCGTACCGCACGCGCTTTGCTTTTACACTCAACCTCCTTGAAGCTTGAGCTTTTGCATACCGGGCACCCGATGTATACCATCGTATGAGTAACAAGGTTCAACGATCAGTCATATGATACAGTGGAGTAGCCGGAGGAACCGGTTTTCCACGCGAATGTATACGAGACAAGGATTTGGCTCCGGGGCTGAATGAGAATCTCGGAGGAAGGGGACAGTGTAAAAAAAAACCCGGGGGGGATGATGTGAATGCGTCATGAGGGAACAGGGGAGGCAGTGGAAGTGTTTCTGTGGAGTCCGTGAGGTGAGACGGCGCTGCGGTAAAGCCGGGACGCCGAAAATATAGGAGGAAGTTGAGTAAGCTAGCAAGATGAACGAGAGAGAGGGAAGAGGGGGGGAGGAACGCGAATGCGAATCACTGGGGAATAACACCAACCCAAGCCACAGTCGCGCGCTCACATTTGTTCATGCGGCAGAGATAGCGTACTGGAGATCGGACACGCTTTGTTCCTAATCGCGGTTCCAACGCGGCGGAGAGAGGTTTTGCGGAGTGGTTCTTGATCAATCAAGTTTGAGGCCTTTTTGCTGTGCGACGATATGCTGGCGCTTCTCGAGATCATGAGCCCACATCGCGGCCCCCTGCAGGTTCACCCCAACAATTTTTAGATAGATGGGCAGAACCCGACGGAAAACAAGCCAGACCAAAAAAGGTCGATAAAAAACGAAGGGATGTCGTTAGTCCGGGAAGATTACCGGAGATGGAGCGCACGTCCACACCAGGTACGAGGGTGGTGTGGGGCAACAGAGGGCGTTTCACTTACGATACGATTTGATACGGAGAAGAAGACACCAACGATTGGGAGACCTTCCAAAAGGGCTGCGCAGAACCCGAAAGCTGAGGGGACACCAGCACAATCGGGTTGGCCAAGAACAAAGGACCAAACACGAACACATACCCCTGTAGTGCCATTTGCGTTCTTCGACGAAGGTCGCAGTCTCAAGTTTCGTCATCCTCTTGGCCTCGAAGTACTGCAAGTGTTCGAGTTAGCCCAACCGATAGGGTACGGCACGAGACCCAAGGCGATGATGACGATGACGAACAGGTTCGTGGAGATAAGTGCCGGTCCTGAGTGCCTTGAGATACGCAGATATGAAAATACCGACGAAGGGGTAAATCCGAATCGGATACAAGAGTACTGCGCCGGAAGAACGGATCAGGCCACTGTCTGAACCAAGGTTGCCCCATGAAGGGGGATTGGCTAAATGACCGTCACTCACTCCTACGGATAAGGAACCGGGCAGCGGTGCCACTGAGCCAGAGGTCCCAACCGGGTTTGGTGATAACCGGGGGACGGTCCCACTCCTCGACGTACGGCTTCCAGAAGGATGGGTCTTTACCCCTCGAGACAACGGTGTGCTCCCATGCTCGCTTCTTGGCAATGGCTACATTCCTTCGAAGAAAGAAGTTGAGGATGATGTTGACTTGATCCCCTACGACAAGCAGAGCAGCCACTGGGGGGGTGAAGGAATCGGAGGGTGAGAATCGAGGTAGGATACGGAAGAAGGAGGCGCATACATGTCGTGAGTTCAAATGGGGCGGTGTAACCAAAGAAGGAGTGGTGGGATAGACCGGTTACCCGTGCGGATCTGGCATGGGGATGGGAATGAATGCTGTGGTAGGTCACGAGGATTGAACGCACTTTGACAGGAAGAGTTGAATGAGGCTCTTTTGAATTCCGAACGTGAAAAACGCCTGTAGGGACAACACGGCGAGGGAATGGGGTTGGCCGTGCAGTTCGTCGGTGGCGGTCGCTGCGTGTACTCACCCATACCGAACCGACGAGCACGCCCCTGACGAAACCGTGCTTGCACTTTTTCCAGGTGGGCACACGGACAGAGGGGTCCGTAGAAAGCCTGTACACACCGACGAGGACGTAAGACGGAGAGAAGTGGAGACGGAAATCAGCCAAGGATTGTGAGGAAGGAGTCGGATGAGGATCTGCGGACATTTGAGAAGGACAAGGATTTATTCGAATTTCTTTTTCTTTTTGAGAAATATTTTTTTATCCTGGAGGGATCGGGACGGAGTAGGCCGATTGGAACAATATCAGGCTTGTCTCTCTCTCTCTCTCTGCCAGAATGTCCCCCCTTTTATAACCCGCATCCCTCTCCCTCCTCTCCCCCCTCCTCGACAGCCAGTCCCCCGCCTCTCATCCCTCCTCACCCCTCCTCATCCTCCGTCATGCTCTCCACCTCCAGCCCCTCCCCACCCCCGACCCCTCGACCAATCCTCAAGCGTACCCCTTCTTCCATGGACAGGGAACGCAAACGTGCCGTCGTGCACTTCCCCCCTTCCCCAATCATCTCAAAGACTTTCGTGGCTCACTCACCCTCCACCTACGACCGCTCTCCTATTGTCGTTGTCCCAAACTCGTGCGCTCTTCCCGAACGAGGCTGCCCAGGTAGAACCTACACTCTCGACCGAAACGGCCGTCGTACCAATGAATTCGGCGGTCTGAGAACGCTGTTTGGTGACGAGTCGACGGATAGTCTACTTCCGCCACCTCTGGTGCAGGACACCTCGTCTTCCTCCTCCTCGGATGAGAGCAGCGACGGACTGGCCCCACTGCCCCCACCCTTCAACCCAGCCGACTCAAAACACAGGAAACGTGGCGTCAGGCGTCATTACAAACAGCCATCGCCTCCCCTCAACCGCACAGGTCATGATCAAGTTGCGCCGCAGTATAACCGGCCCTCCTTCTCGGACTCCTCGCTAAGGAGTAACCTCCTCGCCGATGAGGGCTGTTTCGGGGGTTTTTAACAAGATCTGGAATTGTCTAAACCCAAAAAGCCGCTCGCGTATTCATCAACTGGTCTCTGAGGTCATTACCCTCTTATCTTTCTCAATTCACTCCTTTCCTTATCTATTCTTCCAGATTGACCGATACCCACCATCACGACCATTGTTTACGACCCCTCAATCCAATCAACTGTCACCTCAACCTGCATCCACTCACACCCGCAACCTTCTTCGTCTCCCACGTTCCCCTCGTCACCTTTTCTCTTTATAATTATTTGTTTTCCCGACTTCCCCCTGCTGTCCAGCTCTCACCGCCTTGTTTTCACGATCGTTTTTCTCACCTTTTTTTTTTTCCCGCTTCTTGTGTCTATATTTACCTACCTCCTCCCACCCACCGGTTAGTTCTGGTGCCCCCTCCGGTTTCGGTTCCCGCCCGCTTATCAAGCGATCATCGTCGACATCATACCCTATGGTTCCACTTCCATCACTTTTTCCGATCTATCCAAACTCGCATTAGCTCCCAACCAGATCGGCAGGCACCTCCGAACTCCCCGGTAGTCCAAAACAGTATGCTGCATGGGCAAACACTTAGACACCTTGCTTCCGCTCCTTTGATCTCGATAGCAAAACGAAAGCACTCTGTAGCGCATATTCACTCTGGGTTTTGAGCCTTTTGTCTCTCCCCACCCGCTCTTATATACGAACTCGTCTAATGTACAATCATATTTTCTCAGCGATCGTCGCTCAGTTGCGAACGATATATGGACGCCACATCCTTCGGCACTTTTTACCTTCCGACATTGTGCACGTTCCCACTGATACCGCTCAGTTCGCGACCTGACAGATGTGGTCCCTGGCTTAGTCTGAGTCTTGCTGGCGTCCATCACCAGCGCGCAACCCCCGAGTTGCGCCCCGCGGGGGAATCTCACGATCACGAAGATAACCGCAGAAGCTTTACCCATTTCTGTTGTCCCGGAATGAACGTGCGTCTCGGACTCGGGATTGCGGACCCCCGTATTGGATGAGATTTGGGTGATTTTGGACCCGTAACTGGGGGGGGGTTGTATTCGGGAACCTGACAACTGAGAGTGTTCCGCGCAATATCTGGATGTGACGGCACTTCCTGGCAGCGAACGGTTAGCCGGTTACGGATTTCGTTCTGCGTTCGCCATTGGCTGCGTGCATGCATATCGACCGTATCACTATCATACATATCATCATCCGCTCGTATCCCACCATCTTACGGTAAGCCCGGGTGAATCAATTATAGCTACGCAGCGACGGGTGATTTCGTTCGAGTCGACTATTCCCGCCCCTCTCCGATGCCGCGCCACTTCCCCCCCACCTATGGTTTCCAAAGGAAAACGGACGCCATTGCTGTAAGGTGGACGGTGAGCGTTAGTTTCCAGGTTGGGTTTAGTCCCTCAAGGCCTCAAGGCCTCTCCTCCCCCGGGCTTCTTTCCCCTCGAACCCCACCCATACACTTTTTTTATTTATAAATATATTTCCTAGGCACACCTGGCAACGTTCCTTGCTTCGGCCCGGTTGAAGAATTGAGAAGGGAACGATGATATCATTCCCGTCCCTTGAAATGAAAGATGAAAAAACGCGCACACAGCGATCCGGTTGCGCGAGAAGAGTGTTCATGAACTTTAGTATATGTGTGTATATAAGTACGAGCGTTACACGAGGCGGTGATGGACGTTTTGAATTCGTCCGAGCCCGGCGACTGGGGGTCGCGACCCCTTCCCCCCCCCCCCCTCTCTCTCTCATCGTACTGTGTTATCAAAACAAAACGTGTTATCAACTCCCACACTCGTGTGTCGGGTCGCCCAGCGTGGTTTGTGTCTGCGTGAAGCCGCGACCAACCACATTTTCTTCCGTTCTCTGGGATCGCTGATGTGACACGCCACGCCTCCTCGATCATAAGCACCCTTATCGTTACTTGTCAACGAAAGACGTTTGCCATCACATCGGAGCACCTTGGTAGAACATACAGCATCGGCCGCTCTAGTCCGCGCCACTCTCTCCGACGAAACGGACGGACGTAGTATCCCCGCTGTCTGCCTTATCCCCCGTAAAGTGCGAAATGGTTCGAGAAAAGTAGTACACTACCAGTCCACTGCCTAGTAGCGAGGACAGAGCCAAAGGAGCGGACGGCGGAGATAGCAGTATTACGGGCGAACAAATTTCACCGAACTCCCTCCACCACCGCGGGCATTTCTCCTTGTGTTGGCCCTCCAGCACTGTTAGCGACGACCCCGGTGTTGGACGGCTGAGGGGCGGGCTGCTGTTGCCCCTGCTCCCGTTGCTGGTTCTGCTGTTGCTGTTGCTGTTGCTGTTGCTGTTGCTGTTGTTGGGATGTTCTGGACAGCGCCGCGCCGATCGCTTGCGTTCGGAACGCCAACCCACGAGTCTTCTCAATGACCGATTGGTAGATTGGTAGCGGTGGCCGGTTAATGGTGATAACGTTCTACACGTTCAACGAGAAGGAAGCAACAAGATTAGCCCATCGTCCAATCAAACCACAGACCGACAAGGAGATGATGACCAGAAACGATCAAGCAATGAGCAAAAACAGAAGCGCGGACGTCACTGTACGTTTGGGACCGCAGGGGTGAATAACAGGAGAGAGAACTCGACCGTTGAATATGAATCCAGAGGGCTGGACTCTTCCAACGCCCACCCATCCAAAATGACGCCAAGCCCAAACCGGAACGGGTTCCAGGATCCCTTAGGTGGCCACGGTTTGGGCGGCAGGTATGACGTCGAAGACCAATTGAAACAAGACGAGTAACAAAACACACCGCACCTTCTCCAGGTCGATTTTCGCGTCAGCTCCCATCCGCGTCTCTCTGATCAGATTCACGATCCATTTCTCCCCTTCATCCCGAGATAGGTTGAGACGATCACTCAGGTCCCTGAACACGAGGCACGGCCAATCAAACGATGGAAAGAAGCGTTCACATATAGAATCGAACACGCACATGCGTGCACAACGAGACAAAGTTAGCGCGTGTTCGTCAATCAGTCGCAGTAACAGAACTCGGTTTGACGCAATCGGCAAGGGAGGGATCAATCCCCAGCAACACGAGTGGAAGATCAGTGGCAAAACCTTCCAACTCGGAAGCGCATCCCATCTCCAAGCCCCCGCGACCAAACCTAATATCCGTCCCAAACTTGAATAGAACCAAGGTACGCACCCAATATCGATCCTCTGATGTATCCTGCAATACGCTTCGCTGATCAGGTACCTCGCGTTGTCCATGAAATCATCCCCAAAGTTGTCCAGGAAAAAGTCGTTTGCGACGACCTTCTCGGCCTCCTTCAACGCCTTTTGGGCCGCCTCGAAGTCGAACTCCACGTACAACTCTCTGAGGAACGTCGTCACAGGGTCGGTGTACTGATATTCCTCCATCTGGACGATCTTGACGATCTCTCGTATCGAGTGCCTAACCCGTGAAGATTGCGATGGAGCTTTGCGGGACAGTATCGAAGCGACGACTAGGTATCGGAGTATCCACGGGCAACTCGTCTGGATCGTGTTCAAGTAAGTCGGGGAGAGGAAGGTCTCCAGGAGGAGCGTTCGTCCTTGATCGTGGTTGAAGTAAACGAACAAGGACCAGTGCAGCCACCACGTCCTAGCGTGCAACTGACCCAAAGCCGCTGGGTCGGCAGCAGACGCTGACGCAGGGAGAGGAGTCGACCTCGAGTCAATCGCATCCCTGAGCGAGTTTAGCTCCTCGAGAGCCACATCCCACTTCCCGATAAGTATGTCGGATGAGAGTTTACCCCAGTGCGCGGACGTGTTGAGGTCCGCATCTGTGGAAAGGATACGAAAGTGATAGAGATAGTCCGTCGCTCCACTGTAATTCCCGACGGTATATTGGAACTGTCCGAAATTGTAGAGTGCGGTGATCTGTTCCAGGTTGACCTAAAAAGAAAACGATGGGTTAGGACGTATACCCATACGCTAGAAGAGCAGCGGTGATAGCTGTGACGTTTTTGTTTTGTGAAGGAAACGCACGTTGTAGTTCTCCTTGAGGTATTGGAGATTTTGGTTCTTGTCTTGTCTCAGAGCCTGAGCGACATCGGGATTCTCAATTACATCCAGAACCGCCTGGGCTTCTTGCTGCAACCTCTCATTCGTCAGGAGCGCCTCTTGTCTCTTCTCGTTGAACTCTACACGACCAAACCACAATCAGCCTCTCTCCGAATCCTGAATCAAGATCTCCGCTGGGCAAACGAAACTCACCTGCTGGTATCTCTTCTCCAGGGTACACAGCCTCGAACAAGTTGACTGCAAAGTCCACCATGTTCGTCTTCCTCGCGAGCCCATACTGGGCTGCCTGGACCTCTTCGGCTGGGAAGAGTCCCGTCTCGGTGAGATACGCGAGGAGGGGAAATGCCAAATGCCTGTCCAGGTACGGAATAATCTTTTGAGAGAGGTCCCAATCGGCCATGGTTGCTTTTTGTGTTTGTTTGAATGGGATGGATGTTCCGCGATTCGAGGATTTTTTTTATCAAAGCCAGTTGTTGCCTGATATGGAAGGCGATCGGTGGGGGGGGGGGTCATCATCATATCGCAACCAGAGAATAGAGTAGGACGAGAGCACACAGATATTAACTAACGACCGAAGTACGGCAAAACGTACTGAGGGGGGGTTATGCGACCAAACGCGAAAACACGGTACACGATGCGACACCTGCCAAAAAGAAACAAATTACCTACCGGAGATACTGCCTCGGGACTAAGAAATCCACCCTCCAGTATCACATACCACTCCTATTGCCCTACTGATTTCGGTTCATACCACTGAAGTTGTGGGCATACGTTCCCCAGTCTTCCCATCTAGGGGGTCGCACACAATTAACAATCCGATGGACGGGGAAAGAATCAGAAGGAACGCACTCAAATCCATTTGGCGCGTTCGTCCACATCGCCAACGTGTCAGGGTTAGCCAAAGTCTCGCTCCCCGGCATATTCATCATCATCGATTGGTTGAGTTGGGGTTGCGGTCCAGGTTGACCCTGGCCGAGGGAAGAGAGACCAAACCCACCACCCAGTAAACTCCCGAACATTTGTCCACCGCTCCCGGACGCAATTGCACTCGCGTAGACGTCGCCACCCAAGCTGGTCATCATGTCGTCGTATACGAGAGGGTCAATTGAGAACAAGGACGCGTCCGCATTGTGTATGTTCGCAGGTACACCTCCTGCAGGCATAGGGGGGACAGTAGGGGCGATAATTGGAACGTTCAGGTAGGGAAAGGTTGTTGGTTCAACCCAGTGTCGATGGAGAGGTTGCTCCTCGTTTGACTGACCGGCTTGACCCTGACCCATCAAGGAAGGACCGACTCCAGCAGGGTACTCAGCTATCGGATGGAGTGGCATCCTCCCCAGATCGTGAGTGTGAATCGGCAGTTGGAACTCGTTCCTCGGTTGGGCAGAGTGTTCTTGCACCGCTGTTTGTCGTTGCATCGCCTTCTTCGCGCCAGAGACGCGACGAGAACCAGCGATCACCCGGGAACCTTCCACGGATGGAGATGTATTTGCGTTCGAAACCTCCGCGCTCAAGGGACTATCCGAGTCACGCTCTCGCTTGTTTGAGGGGTTGGGGCTCGCTTGGGGGAGTGGCAAGTCTCCAACGCTCACGAGTTCGTACAGGATATCCCAAAGCCTTCCAGCGGAGTGGCACCTAGGTCGTCCGTGGTCAGTACAGGATCCCGACTGAGAACTAAAAACGTACCTCTTCTCCGACTGGCTGAGGGCACTCATACATCGGTGGACATCCTCCATCTCCTTTACGGGGTTGATATTGATTCCCGAACGCTTTCCGCCCCAGATGTTCAACAAGAGAACTATGCCAGAGGTGAATATCGGCATCTAAGGGATAAACCCATCAGCACGTAAGCCAATCCCGCCGTGATTGGATCGGGTTACCGTCAAATGGTGCAACATCGGTCCTAGCCTTTCTCTCGAGTAATCAACCAGATGACTACAGGACCGAGCAGCATTTGTACAGATTGCGAGCGATGGAAAGGACAGGGCCGAGGGTTTTCGGGGTGATGGGATGAAAGGACGGTGTACGAGAATCTGGAGGTGATAGTAGTTGGCATACAGGATTGCCGATTGCCGGAAAAACTCCGTGCCCTCTCGGTGCGGGTCCCATCGCACTAGCGTTGCACAAGAAATGAGAGCGAGAATCAGCAGGTCAACAAAAAAAACGTACGATGATCTGGCACGGAATCGACCCATTTATTCAAAGCAGAGTCAAGTTCGGCGACAATGTGTTGTTCCCACTGTTGGCCGACAAACCCAAGCAGCGCCTTCGACTTATTGATTGAATACTGTTGGCAGTCATTGGTCAATAAATGACGGCATAACTGGGATGGTACCACTTACTATCGTTCTGAGTGCGAACGCCAGGATCTGACTAAGCTTCAGGTACGCGATGAAATAGGACATCTTCGATGGCTTTCCAGACGGCTGCTTGAAGGCGTCCTTGGGGTCCGGTGGTGACCAGTATTCGTCGTCACATTCAACCGGGAGGTCCAGATCGAAACTAGGGTCAAAAAGGGGTATTAGACACAATGGCCCGTGCCGATTATCCGAACAGAACTTACTCCTCATCTTGCAAGGCGCAGGGACGTCCAAGGCCCGAACTTGCCGCACGGTCCAGAGCCACCAATATCCTGCGTAGCATGTGAGCTCGAACGCTGGTGACACTCTCAGGAACCCGCCGTACCAGAAAGCTCGTTTCCAGAGTTCATCCTCTGTAGTCAGGTTGCTCCCATAGACCTTTCGCCTGTGAGCACCAACGTCCTGCACCAACCGGATACCAATGCCGATGATAGTCCAGCACGATTGTGGAGCCGAAGAACCTTGCAAGAAGAGGGCAGATAACTATTCAATGAACCATGTGAGAATGGGGAAAACCTGACAAGGGGCGTTGTGATTTCTTACACAGTATATCTGGAGATCATACAGACTCGGAGGCGAAAAGAGTGACCGGCGAACCATCTGTACTTGATTAAACCACCCCCAACCGGCCGAGTGCATTGCATTAGTCCCTGGTAGCGCCACGCGCACATCGTCGGAAAAGCGAGCGCCGACTGCGGCCACGAGCAGCACGACAGCGCCGAAGCCATCGTCGCGGAGATGGAGATTTTCAGCGAGTGACTTTTCAAATATGGGCCGATGTAAGAGGGGTAAGAAGGAGTTCATGTTCGCAAAGTAGAGGTCCACGAGGTTCGTGAGTAGGTCAGGGTCGGGGAACTGGTAGTGTGGTTCTGGGTCCTCCAGTTTTGGAATGACCCACTGTTAGACCGTCAGGGACAGTCGCTTAATGGTTACAGAAGAAGGGACAATACTTACCGGTTCAAAATGCCAGAATTCTGGGCGGCGAGAAGGAAGCTGGTTGGACTCCTGTTGGGCGCTGCCTTCCGTCTGATTTAACGGATTCACTCCAGGAGGGTTGTTGAATTCCTTCTTCATGTCCATGGCGGTTTGGATCAGCACCACACCGCTGGACTTTCCGAAAAATCTGGTATTTCCGCGGTCAATGGACAGTCGCCGCAGCTCGTCGGTTATGCTGATTGTGGCGAATTCGTCGTCGCTGGAGTGGAGGTCTTCCTCTGTGTTCGGGGTATGACTCTCCATACTCCCAGAGACGCTCTGCGATTGTTCACCGCCCATCGTTTCTAGTTTGCCGCTTATACGATCCTTATACCAGCTTTCCTTGTCAAACGTGCCACCGAGTTCCTTGGAGAAGTCGGCGTCTGGACATAGCTAAAAGAGGATAACAGGTAAAAAGTGGGCCGATAAAAAGCGAACAGTGGGTTCCGCACGGTTTGCAGGAGTTTCTCCATTTTCTCAAGCCGGCTTTCGAGGCTTTCTACATAGCTGTAGGTGCAACGGACATGAGCACCTCGTGGTTGAGAGGGAAAAGGTAATGTACCCTTTAGGGGGTCCGCGTTTCTGATGGAGGAGCATATCATGAGGCTGCTTGGAAAACTGGGAACAATAATAACGGACCTTGGCTGCCTCGATATACGTGCAGTCCAAATTATATGTTACGCAGTTGGAACACCTCTTTCCGGGCATCTGACCGCCATCACCTAGAGCGAGATAGCCAACTCCGATCAGCTGGGACGACTATCGGTCATTCTGGTCACCTACAGCGGACTGGAAGAGCGATACGGGTCAGTGTTGGAATGGGACGGGATTGACTGAACGCAGGGGGGACTACGGACCTTTCTTTCGGCGGCATATATCGCAGGCACGTTGGACCTTTCGCTTCTTGGACGAGGGAAGAACGGTGGACGAGCCCTCTTCGGTCTCGGGAAACTCGTCTTCTGCAGATGACATGCTGGCTCGGTCGAGAGAACGGAGAGATGTTTGACTCGGATGAGGCAAAGCGAGTGATTTGCGATGGAAACGCAGAGGGAGAGGATTATATAAGTAAGAGATATGGCCGGAAGAACCGTGGGAACTGCAGGATCGAGTCTCATTTGCCGGAGACACGCGTCAGTTGTTGGTCGCGTCAAGAAGTGACTAGTGACTAGTGACTAGTGACTGGTTGGCTCGGCGCCTGGGTCCTCCTGCACACGGCTGCGGAGTCATAGCCAGTCAGAGTATTCAGTTGGCCCCCACTGCGGGCCATCTAGGAGGCCCGTATTCTCCTGGAATGCATCCTTCCACCCAGTGACAGTCCCAAAACGGGTTGCCGGGTCCATCTGCATGTCATAATTCACCTCCTTAACCTCCCGATGAGCGACCCGGACTCCTCAAGACGGGTTATTCAGGATCTCTCTCACTCAGGATCTACAACAACGATCTGCTCAAGTACCGACTGCCAAGGCGGCCGCATCGTCCTCCCTTCTGACCAGAACGAGAATGCGCAGCAAGGAACAGCGCGTCAAAGGTCATCAAAACTACCAGAGACTCAGCATGTTTTCGGCTGCTGTTCCGCCCGAGGTCCGTCTCCGATCTCTCTGCCGCTCTGGTGGTGGTTAGACAGGTGCAGCGAATTCGCGCAGCGCATTCCCCCCTACGCGTGAGCGCTTTGCTGCCAAAGTCTACGCCCCAAACTCATATATCTTTCCGCAGCATCAGTATCCCACAGCCGTCTCAAGAATGTTTAGAAGTCGTACCATAAGCCTGAGGGACCAAACATCTGTTCCGGGTCCGTACGCAACCCTGGGTGTCGTCCAGAGCTGTTGATCCTCACCGCCGGCCTCCGAGCCTCCGCGAAAGAATACAAGCCGTCAGCCTCACCGGTACGAACAACTATGGAAATTTCGTGCTTCACGCTCATGGTGCGGTTGGGGCCTCTTGGCGAACCCCCCTCCCAACTTGCTTCGGTCGATCCTGGACCTGAATGGCCGGGGCAACCGTGTTTCTGGGAACCGAGTCTGTACAACGTCGATGGTCCCGAACCATGGCAAGGACACAACGCAGTAGGTTTAGTTCAGGAACATCATGGTCACCCGCTCACTCCACTTTGCCGCCTCGATCGGGAGTCAGTAATGGGGCACCGCATTTGTGCGGATCCAGGTGACGACTGCGAGTTAGAAATCGATCGACAACGACCTCTGGCTTGTCTCCGTGGATCACTCCACCCCCACGGAGGAGCCGAGGCATGGCCCCGAATGAACGGACAACTGTGTTTGCTCTGTTTGATCACGACCGACCCTTCACCAAAAGTCCCCCCGAGGCAAGGAACGACGACCTCCCAAACCAGCACCTTCCGCACTTCGCGACGTCCAAAAGGACGAGAATGCGATCAGAACCTGTGCCCGTCCCCGATCGGGCGGGAATGGATCTTGATCTCATTGTCCTGGCCCGTAGGTTCAGCGGTTAGATTCGTGCCAAACCTGTGATCCCCAATCACCCACTCGCTCATCGAGGCAACCTCCGGCCAAAGGGGATGCGGTCTTGCACCGAAACTAGTTCAGAGGTGAATTTGAAGGATTTTTCAGCCACCTCGTGAGAATATTGCCGGTTTTCCCGATAAATAGCTGCGAAATAGATTAAAATACGTTCGCTTTAATAGCTGATGCACTCAACCTTGGGCCAATGACAGGTTTGACAATTCGTGTCTGGTCGCGTTTGTACCAGATCGTGTGATAGATGTCGAGTCCAAGCTTGCGCGTCACCATATTACCTGTGGAGATCTCTGGGATATACTACTGACGATACCTTCCGTTTGAATGGCTTTATCCAGGTTTGGGTAAAAATACCGCGGTGGTGGGTAGGAGATGGAGCGGAAAGTGTGCACTAAAATGTGATGGGCGGCCAAGTCCCGACACTGGGTTTCGCAACACGCGCACTTGCCGACCTGAAACTTTGCATGTGCTGGATGGACGTGCACTGGAGTTACGGCTTCACGAGAACCGAGAAAAGTCCAGATCCCGCGCGGTTTGTTCACACTCGCAACTGTCTTTTTTGGTGCCTGAGCTTAGAGTCTGACACACGTTAACCCAGCCGAATACCCGACTGTTCCTTACGGTTTTCTCATGCATCACCCAGTTACATTGCCATGCAAAGGCTTACCACGGGATCGACAGTCCCGAGCAATCGATGAGGCCACCTTAACTCGCTAGCTTGACTCTCCATCTCCCCGAACGGTTTGGGTTTTCCTGCGCGCAGCCACCCTATCGACCCCCTCGCTTTGCGGGGAGGGGTGACAAAAGGGAAAACTCCGGCACCCTTCCTAACTCCGTTTGGCCGTGGCCTCATCGCTGACATTTGCCATGGCTGACGACGATCACCCTGATTTTGCGGGTTCTTGGCCTATGCCACGGCCAATCAGGCACGGACAGGTGCGTTGATTGTCGGAGCTCATGGCCGCTGAAAAGCTGCCTGTTACTTCTGTCAAACCGTTCCTACCTATAAGTAAGCGGTCTCTCCACGGCTTAACGGACACGCCAATGAATCGGTCTTATGCTTCCATCATTAACGGTGTCACCTTGTCATGTCTTTCATCCTAAGCACGTCCGCCCGTGCCCGTTCCCATTCTTAAACGACGGGGGCTAGTGTGGGGCAGCCCCACCTCTTTCCCCCGCCTCCCTCTGTCCACAGACCCCTAGCCGCTTTTTGCCCTTCGCGCTCGAGCGTTTCTCGATCTTTTGATAGGATGGCATTCGCAAGATGCGGCTGGGTTGACCTCCCAAAATGCCGAAAACGCTGCTGGTTCGCCCAGCTACCTCCAGCTGAGGAACTCCACAATTACATTACGATCATGGACGACTTTGGCGTCAACCTTGAGCAGACTGGACACATTTTTGAGCATCTCATGATGTGGTAAGCTTTGTCCCCCGATGACCCCGATGCATTTGATCGACCGACTAACTTGATGCTTGACATTTCGCTGTGCCACAGGGAGCCTGGCCACACGACAACAGAAGATTCAACCTCGCCCATGAACATGCCAGCCGACACGACCTACCACATCACTGCATTGGCGTCAGCCAACATGACCACGGGTCGTTTCCGAGCATTCGCTATCCACATCTACGTTCGGGGAGACATCCCCCACGCGGAGTACTCGTCTTACTCGTCGACGTACAACACAATCAGGCGTGGAACCAGGGAGAAGATGATTGTCGACGAATCCAAACCTCTTCCCCTGGGATTACTTTCCCAGGTGTACTGATTCCTCCGTCCACTCTCCCGTCCCCCGTTCCCTGTAGGTCCGATCCAACACATCCAAAAAGCCTAATCCCTTACGTGCCACCGCAGGTTGCATCCTCTGTATCTGCGCATTTCGTGTATCCCTGCTACCATCAACATCTTTCTCTCTCGGCGCCTGGGCCAACTATCCGTCTCCCATTTCCGGTCTCCGCTCCTCTCATCCATCGTACCATACGACACCTATTAACTCACGTCATATAATTCCGTTTCGGCACATAAATCCTACCTACAAACACCTTCCATCACGACTACAAAGAGTCGACGCTCGATGACGTGGCGACTCATTTGGTAATTACGCAAAAGCTTCTTGTATATGCGTTACTGAATATACACGTTGCGGGCCAAGCACCACCGCCTTCTCTCCCCTGCCCTTGGCGTCGGCACTTTAGATCCAAAATGCCACCGTAGAATTCTTTCCAGGGTTCGTCATTCATGGAATTCAATCCACAATTGCCACCGCCTATCTTCCATATCATCAGCGACCTAAACCCAGCGACTCAATCAATTCTGTAACTTGTCCGGGTGGAGGCTGTGTGCACTGATATCCTCCTGTCGTTCAGCGTCGGGGAGTGAAGCGATGGTTTTACCCAGGACAGGCATTAAGATGCACAAGAGGGCAAAAAAAAAGGAGAAACGGAAGGCTGAACGGATACATAACCTTATTCGCAACGGGACAAGATGCAATGAACTCTGAGCAGAGCGAAAGGGTGGGCCGAAAAAATCCCAGTTCAAATGGGTTTTGTCGGACCCTGACGGTGATCAAGAAAAGCGCAACCGTCTTATCCCCCAGAGAAACAAAGGGACCCAAAGGAAAGCGTTAGCACAAGAAAATGCTTTTGTTTTCACAAGAGAAATAGGCCACGAAACCTGTTTCAATAAAGCCGATGGATGGGGGAAACTGTCGGGAAAAGGGGGACGGGGAGAGGGGAGGCGGAAGAATATGAGGCGTATCGTACGTCGAGGAACAAGTACACATTATACAGGGAATGTAACAACGGAAAAGTTGGTGCGAATACGACCGAGCAAGGCTGCAATGAGAAACAGAAAAATAGATAAACCTAAGAAAAGAGGGACAGGAAGACAAATTCTGACTGGGATCGATGAAGTGTCCAACCCGGAAAACTTACAGAAGTCGAGACCGATATTAACCGGTGGGTGCACCATTCTTCCCCACGTTGAAGGATTTGGGATGGCGGGGAAAGCACGGAACGGGGGAGATATGTACGCGAAAGTAGTGAGTATAGATATGTGTGGATTGATGATGGATGTGTGCGGATCGATGCTTGGTGTGGGGTATGACAAGTGAAAAGAAGAGTGCTGATGCATGTGACATGGGAAGGAGAACAGAATTGATGGTGCCGCAGGTGGCCATAGTACACGTAGAAAGATGAGAAGAATGAACGAGAGCCAGACGCAAGCAAGAGCACGACGGAAAACACAGGATTAGGTGACGGCAGAGTGTAGCATAGGAAGTCGGAGGACGTTGAGAGTCGAGGGGGGGCGCCCGATACGAGAAAATGAGGAAGAAGACAGGATGCGTCCCGCGGAAAAGATAGATTTACCAGCCCGAGTAGTGGTACTCGTCGGCCCAACTCCTGTTCCTATCCAGAGCCTTCTTCCTCCTTTCCTCCTTACTTTCGGGCTTAGGGCTGTCAGTATCTCCGCTTCCTGAGCCAGAGGCTTGACCTTCATTGACCGAAGTCAGTGGCTGAAGACCAGGGTTCAAAGCACTGACAGGACGCCTCTGATATGGCTGTCCTCCAACCTTCGATACCTGTCTTTCCCAAAGGAGGTTCCTCCTAAGACTCTCTGAGAGTTCAGTCGACAGCATGTGCCTCCTGGTTGTACGAGGAGTGGAGGGAGCGGTGGGAGGAGGGAGGTTATATGGATGATGAAGAGGAATGGGAGAGACGTTGTTGGGGTTGGCCATGTTCGGATGGTCGACGACCCGATGGTCAACAATATTTGGGGTGAGACTCGGTTGGGGGTGTGGATCCGAGTGTTGCCGTCTTGGGAACCCACGTCGCCCTGGTCCTACCAAGGCAGCCAATCGCTGCTGCGCAAGACTGGTCGACACCTCGAGCTTGTTGTCGTCATCCTCTCCATCGCTGTCATCCATCTCAGCGCCATCGGGTCGACCTCGGGGCCGGTATTTGCCACCCGCCCTGAGATCACTGGGACCAGCTCCGCCGCCATTGCGCTGGGTGATTGGGTAATTGTTCACCGTGACCTGGGTCCTCGTTGCCTGAGGCATAGCGGCCTGAACGCGAGACATCGACAAAGCAGGGTTCATTCTCGAGTAAGCAGTAACATCCTGACTTGAGAAGCTCGTCCTGTACGGGTGGTTGACGGGGAAGATTGATGGATCAGGGTTCAGCAACTGAGTCAGGAGACCGCTCCTCGTCCTAGGTGGACCATAGAGACCTTCGATACCTCCGACTCCGGAGACACCTTCCGGTAGGTTTGTGTAGGACTTCCTCGGGAGTTTGGCGAACATCTCCTCATCGCGGCGCTTCCGCGCTTCCTCCTCAACGGCTTCTCGTACCCGGCGAGTCGCTCCGTCCTCGCCCTTCCTCTTGCCCTTGTTGGTGCCCTTTCCATTAGCTTTGGCAGGGGGCTTATCATCCTCGACCTGGCTGATCTCTTCAGAAGCCCACTCGGAGTCGTCGGAATCCTCAGTCTCGAACTCGGAGTTGGACGAGGAGTTGTCATCATCCACGACAATTCCGCGGCGCTGGGATTGAGCGATAGGGGGTTCCTTCCCGGCAGGGGACGGGTTGGATGGATGCTGGGGGTCGACCTTGTTGCCAGTTGACAACCGCTTCTCGTGAGAGGTTGTGCTGTTTCCCCGCCTCTTTAAAGCGGGTGCAGGGGGACCCTGTTGCTTCGCTGTGACAGTGGCATTCGTGGGAGTCAGGGTTGGCTGCACGGGAGCAGCCGGAGAGGGTGGATCCTTGACCTTATCTTTCGGATCTGTCCTGGTCCCTGCCTCGCTCCGCTGAGAGGTCACCCTTTCTGTCACCAGATTTGCGGTCGTAGGCATATTCGAAGTAGATTTTGTGCGCTTCTGCTGAACCATCCTCGAGTTCATCCTCGCCATGAGCGGACGTGCTGGCCGAGCGGCAACCTGGTGACCGGCCTTTCTCCTCGTAATGGCTGCAGTAGTGTTGGTGGTGGTCGGGACCTTCTTGTTTCGGGGAAAAGAGGTAGAATCTTTTGAGTCCTTAGATCCGGCCGAACTAGACGTCGCAGTGAGCGCTTTGCCAGGGTGTACGGGGACGTCCACATCCAGGCTGTCGGACCTTTCTGATGTGGTCTTTGGCGCTGTTTCGGTCAATGAGGCCCTAATTTCGGAACTGTCGTCCCCGTTGCTTGACTTGTCGTCACCACCAACGCAGCCGAGGGCACTTCCTGCTCGATCTGGTGACGAGTCGATTTGTTCAGGTGACTCTCGTAAAAAGAACCGCGACTGGTGGCTCAACACGGGGTGTCCCATTGTCGGGAATTCAGGGACGGTTGCGTGTTTCGACGCGGTGGTGGCCGTTGGTCGGGTGGAATTGACAATCCCTGGGGGTTGTTGAACCAGTTGCAACGTGGGTGGTCTATGGGCATACTGCGGCGGCAAAACCTGCAGCCGGTGGGGAACGGCCAACGCGGTTGCCGCGTTCGGGTCGCCATTGATGATCATGTGCTCGGGGGTGGCGCTGACGGGACCCGATGTCCGACTAGGCGGTGCAGGAATGCGGCCAGGCGCCAAGTGTGAGGGAAGGTGACTGATCGGGTTCAGACCAGTGTGGTGAGCTTGATGGGTGGGCAACGGGGTCGCGGGGGGAGTTGGGTGTGGGGTTGGATTTACAATTACCACTTTCGGGAACGGAGGAACGCCCGTCGTCGAAATCGCTGTTGCCGGAGGGGTCGCAGGAGCCAAGAGAGCAGAAACCGTAGTCGAAGGAACAGGTGATGGACTGGCAATGTCGATGGTACATGTCAAAACACAAGGTGGTGGAGGTCGTCTTCGAGGTAGGGTGATTTTCTCCGGGAGGATGTCGCAGATGATTTTGCCGGCCGGGAACAACGATCGTGGCCTTGGAGAGGTGATAGTATCAAGAGATGGCATAGAGGCAAGCGGGTGGATTATGGGGGAGGGGACGCCTAGTTGATAAACGCATTAGCCGACAAGGAAAAGAAATGCCACGGTTCGGCTACTTGAAACAGTACCTTTCAGGAATGGACTGACGGTAACTCCGAGCACAGGCGATGGGATTGGAGATACAAGAAGGGGAAGGTCAGTTTCCGAGGAAGGTGTCATCTCCGTCGAGGGGGGAGGCGGAGGTTGATTTGGGGAAGCAGCAGATGTGGACATCTCGCGGTGCCAAAGCCGCCAGGAGAGGTTCTCGAGTCGACGGCCATCATGAACGGAGTTTTTACACTTTGTAAACACTAATCGCCACGGATAACGGTGAGAAAACGAGGAAAGACGGGTGGCATTGGGAGAGCGCGCTCACCACTCCATAGGCTATACACGGCGACTTCGCCCTCGAGATCTTTGACAACGTCTGCGGCGAGAGAAAGGACCGGAGAAGACAAATCGGACAACATTGAACGACCCGGAGGGGAAGCAAAGCCCTGGGGAGCGAAACGCAAAGGGCAAAGCGGGTTGATGATGAACGGAGAGCGGGAGAGCAGATGAATTTGGATGGGCTGACTCAAGATGAAGTCAGTGGATTGTTCCGGAGTCGGAGAGGGAACGACCCGCGGAAGACCGGGTTAGGAATCTGCAGAAAGGCTTTCGTCAGAGGAACGAAAGGTGATTACAGCATTGGCCTCGGTCGGTGTCTGAGACTGGGGGAAGGTGGTGAGGCTTAAGAGAAAGGGTTTCCCTATAATCGGATCGCACGGTCCGTTCCTATCACGTGTACCGCATTCGGCTCGTGGGTGATCCCGTGATCACTGGGGGCAGTTCCCATCACGCGAGAGCGGAGGGAGAGATGAAACCATCGCAAAAATATATCCTCCAAGATTTGCAAACACCCCAGGCTGGCACAGTACGAGGACCAGCGGGGAGCAAGCAATGTCGACAATAGCTTAGTAAGTTACAGCGTGCTTTCATTTGTACAATACTTTTCAACTGCATCCGAGACCCTGTCTCACACACAGTTCGCTCACTCTATTGTCTGGACGCAGGCCCACCAGCGGGCGTGAACTCACAGGTGCCTTTCTCCAAATGGTACTTGAGGCCGTTCGGATTCAAATAAGACTGCACATACACATAATCAAAAACATCCGTCAGCGATCCATTTGCGCACGCACGCACGATGGCCGCAAGATTACATACCTTGAGACAGCCGGCGCGCTAGATGGAATAGGAACAAGGAGAACATGAGGACACGCCACGACTAAACGATGGAAACTGAAAGACGTACAGGACACTTGTACATCTTTGTCCTTGTTCCTCTTCGGGCAGATTTTCTTGCTGTTGTCGATGGGATCGACTGACCCGATTTCGGGTCAAACAAATTGGTGTGAACTTGATCGGGCGAGGGATAGGGAGTTGGCCTATCACCAGACTAGCCGAGAGGCAGGAATGACGGGTAAAATGATCAGGGTGGCCGATAGCGTTACAGACACCGAACATACCGAAACGGGCAACGAGGCTGACGCAAACGCCGTCACTTCCGTCACCGGTCGACCATGTGGATACCGGATGGCGTCCACGGACATCTCCTCAGAGGAAGACGAGGACGAGTCGCTGTCGTCGTCGGGGAAGAAATCCCACAGGTGGGTTTTTTTCGAGTCAAAATCCAACTCGAGGTCGACGATTGTTGGGTGGTTGGCAGAGGCGCCGGGATGATCGTCGTCGAGCATTGGGAGATAATCAAACGGACGAGGCGTGGTGAACCAACCCCTCATAGGGTCGCCTGATTCTTCGACTGGGGTCGGAGGCGGGGTGTGGAAGTTTGGATAGTCGAAGATGGCATTGGACGACGGAGATAACGGAGGGCTATGGTCGACGGGGAGAGCGGTGGCCTGGCCGTTGGTGACGGAAGAGCGGAGACCGGCGAGGAGGTGGGATTGCTCAAAGTGGGCCAAGAGTAAATGCAAATCTGAGTGGGATTGACCGCAGCAGAAGAAATTTGAACACTGGGGAGAGGTCACGATCGGAAGCGTGGCGTCGTGGTGTTGTGTCAACTTACAAAGTCGCGCTCAAAGGAATGGTTTGGAACGAGGGATTCGAGATGCTCGTACATGGAAGAGCGTGGTGGTGGTTGCTGTCAGAGAAGGCTAAAGATTACGGACCGGGCTGGGTGCAAGCATGGTCTGTTGGCGACGGAAGACAAATTGAGCATATCCCGCTGTTCCGAGATTGATCGGGGAAGATAAGAAATCACGTTTTAAGTTCTCCGAGTTGATGCCCATCCCCGACCCCACTGCGCCCTATCAACTCCATCCTTAGGTTAAATCCCCGCACCGCAGAATAAGCTCAAACAGGGGCGCAATCACCGCGACCCAACTCCAACTGCGCCTTCACACCCAACCATCTCCCCACTCTGAACCCCGCCCATGTCGGAACACGGACCACAAAAGTTCCGGTCTGCGATCTCCCATGGTCTCGACAACACAGCCGAACAGCTCGGCCCTCTAAAGCTCGACGTCCACGGCCAGATTCCACCATGGCTTTCCGGCACACTCTATCGTACCGGCCCGGGTACGTTCAGCGTCCCCACCAAACACGGACACGAATGGAAACCCGTCCATTGGTTTGACGGTGTGGGCCTCAGTCACAAGTTCGACATCAAACCGAACGGCGAGGTATGGTACAGGAGCAGGAAAGCTACTCCCGAGGCCGAATCATCCATCATGGAGAATGGCATCAAATCGTCCTTCGCGTTCGGTCCCAGCGACCCCTGCGAGACCTACTTCCAAAAATTCACCACCCTCTTCAAACACGCCATCGGCATCACCCCCTATCGCCCTGAGGAGGACAATGTGAGCGTAACTCTGGCACCCAACATGCCTGGATTCGCCGTGCCATCCTCCCATACGACGAACAAGGTCAACGGCGTCGAGTACCTCGTCGCCAAGACCGACGCAGACATGTTGTCGATTCTCGATCCCGAGACCCTCCAGGTCCTCGGACCAGCCCATTACAGGGATTTGAATCCTGCGCTCAAAGGTTCCGCCCTCAGTGCCGCCCACGCCTGCACCGATCCGATAAACGGTGATGTATTTAATCACGTTTACAAATTCGGCCCGTCCGCAGGGTACACCGCCTTCAGGATTCGTGGGAAGGGGCCAGACCGCGGAAAGCTTACCGTGTTGGCGAAAATCACGGACGCTCCCCCTGCGTACCTACACAGTTCCTGTCTGACCGAGAAATACTTCATCTTGTGTGTTTGGCAGGCCGATGTCAAATGGCGCGTTTTTCCCCACCCGCCATCGATTGATCTGCTAAGCCAAAGGTAATCACCTTCATAGGCATGGCTTGACCGTCCCCTTCCATCGCAATTTGATGGATGCCATTGCCGACTGGGACCCTAAGCGGGAGGCACTATTTTATGTGATCGATAGGGAAACCGGAGGTGTTGTCGCCAAGTACAAGGTTTTTTCTTTACCAAAGCGTTTACAGACGACAAACTGATTCATATTTGGCGAGAAGACCGACCCTTACTTTTGTTTCCATACCATCAATGCCTACGACGAAGGGGATGACATCATCATAGACTTGACCGCCTACGATGATCATTCAGTCCTCTACGCTCTCAACCTCGACAACATGCGATTCCCGCTCGAGTATCCTCCGGCCCCCAAGAGTTCACCCAAAAGGTTCCTCCTTGCGCAGGTTTCCTCCATTCCGAAGGGTACCACCGCTCCTGCGAAAACGGTGTTCCACTGTGCCAAGACAAAGGTGATGGAATTACCCACCATCCACCCCGCCAAGTACCACCGGAAGTACCGCTACTGTTACGGTATCTCCATCGGAGGTGGGCCAGAGGTCGTCTTCTCCGACGAGATCCTCAAACTCGACATGGATCATCCAGACATCGAGTCTGCCGAGATCCGTACGAACGGGAGCGGGCAGGTGTGGAGAGAGGAAGGGTGTGTTCCAGGTGAGCCTGTATTCATCCCGATGCCGGGGGGAACGGAGGAGGACGATGGCGTCGTCTTGACGATCGTCCTGGATTCGACACTTCTGAGGAGCAAGCTCGTGATCTTGGACGCGAAGACGATGAAAGAGATTGCGAGGGCGGAAATGCAGAGTATCTTCCCGGCTGGCTTCCACGGTACATTCGTCAGGTCGACCCTGTAAAATGCCTACATGTATATGTTCCTTCTTTTTGCCTCTTCGACCGTTACACGAACGTGTTTTAACCTCCCTCCTGTTGTAACCTTTATCCCATTGGTGTCCATGTATTCTTACGAGCTCTATTGAAAAAATCCTAGCGTGAATCTTAGCGGGAGTGTTTGTCGGCATGCGGATCAAGTTGGTGACTTTGGTTCAGGTCCACATCGACAGCGGCGGGCATGAATGATGGATGTTTTTCGGGGAAGGGGTGATGTTACGACAGATTAAAATACATGGCCATTCGTCTGGTTCCCAGCTAGACCCAAGATGGGTGGATGCGCACGCCAGAAACAAGTTTCCGTCACTCATCCCACACCCGGTTTAGTTCTCCGAAGATCATTACCTCCTCGGCCCACTCCCACAATTCTCTGCCGAGCATGGGGTAGTTACCCCGAGGCTCATCGAATATCGCCAGGGGGGCCAAGTACTGGGAATGCGGACGTGGGGTCTGTTATTGTGAGGAGCTCTTCACTGCTCCGTCACATTTCCTGATACACTTCTCCGTACCAGTCCACAGATGCGTGATCGCACCTTGTGCAGGTGTCGATATGAGACGGTTCTAGCGGTGGATAGATAGTACGCCCGCCAAACCCTTGGAGTTACCACAATCGGCCATTGCGACGAAAACCAGGTATCCTCGCGCAAGATCTGTGCCGAACGCTACCTGGGGGATCCGATTACGGGGATCGGCGGAGGAGCCTCATACCTGGGTGGACTATAAACGAAACGATCTTGTCTTCATTCCTCCTGGCGAGCTCTTGCGCGAAAATGATATCCGCCTGTTGAGTGTGCGTGAAGCGGAATGGTTATCCCATCTACACCTCGTCGCAGAGCCCGCCGACTTGAAGATGAGTTACAAACTCGCTCCGTCCGTACAACCGAAATACTCACCTCCGTCTCCGTCCTTGAAGTGGTGTCGAGTTCTAGTCCGGGGCCAATAAACGACGAGCCGAAAGATGCGCCCAAGAGAGGTCGTAGCCACCCCCCGCGCGGGTTTCCGCACATACTAAGGGAGCATGACATCCCTACGTCAATCAAGCCTGTGACCTCCTATGGCTCATTGAAGAGAAAGTGTAGCGTCTTCCCCCAAACCAAAATCAGGGACCAGTCGCCTGTACCCGCCGGTACGGCTCACCTCGGGGAAGTCTCTGCGGAGGCTTTGGTGCTCTTCAGGGACGGGACGCGAGGTCGAGGTCGACTTTCTCGTCTCACTTTCGAGCTCTTCGATCGTCGCGGAGGCCTTCAATCCCCTTATCCCTTGCGGCGAGGTGGACCTCGGGATTCTCGTTTGGGGGCGCCTGGTCTCCGGGGCCGGGGATCTCATTGGGCACCCGTTACCGATTGCCACGCCGCCTTGGGGGTCACGTATGCCCCCTACCGGTTCCCCCGGAAAGCTTGGGCCTGAGACATGAGACAATCGAACGTACGATGCGGCTCTCCGGGTTGAAAACATACTGGTGTCCACTTGAAGGACTCCCGCCGAGTTCTCACGATCGCCACATAAAACTTTGCAGCGCCCAGCTGACAGTCCATTTCAATTCA
>Ga0307517_10003072_pt1 | contig 26347 bp, 19 predicted proteins | sample 23_EM_MG_FD_194515 | JGI IMG/M metagenome (GOLD analysis project Ga0307517, IMG submission 194515) | Populus trichocarpa ectomycorrhiza microbial communities from riparian zone in the Pacific Northwest, United States - 23_EM | ecosystem: Host-associated > Plants > Roots > Unclassified | place... | reverse complement strand
CGCAAGTGCATAGTCATGTGAGAACTATGAGTCAAGTAACGTCATAGTGTGAAATCCAACATACCTTATGACTCATAAGTATGAGTCATGTGAAATCTGCCTTGCTTAGTCACGATTTGTGACACCTCCCTTGTTCCTAGAGATCTGGTACCACCTAACAGTTATCAAGCGAAGTCTTGCTTACAAGATTTGTTGAACCCCCTGCACTAAATTATACAGCTGTGAACTACCAAGAGACAAACCCTAACACCCTCAGCATGTATGATCTGAGACTCCTGCTTGTGGCCAACAAGTGCAATAATATTGTTCCGATTCCACCAAAGCCTCCCAAGTTACTCTGAATTACCAGTTCCTGTAAGCCTCCTAAGGGTATACATTGTGATCTTGTCCTTCTTGTTCCAGCCAAAGATAAGTCAAAATTGCTGCTCTGAAAACGTAGTGTGTTTGGATGCGATAGAAAATGTGATTGTGGAAAACAATTCAACTGTGGGCATATGGAATGCATGACTTATCCAAACTCCTTTCTAGGCTGACCAGAGCTGCTTTTCTCCAACCTTAATCTGATGCTTCTAGACAATAATCTCGAGTTTATCATTATGGACATTCTCTGCAACCACGGTTTATGGCAGAAAGTGCGACACTTAATTGACTTCTGATACTCTACTATAGCCTAGCAGTTGTTATAACTCCCCTCTGTTCTTTCTCCTTATTCAGCTACTCTACTATAGCCTAGCAGTTGTTATAACTCCCCTCTGTTCTTTCTCCTTATTCATACTCTTTCCCTCATACTGCTGATCATTTACTTACTCTTTGCTTAACTACTGAAATCCCACTGTCAATTTCTAAATATTCATTTCCTACCTTTTGAAATCGTATTGAATTTACTATATTTCTCTCATCTTGTCCCAGATTCATGTCATTTTATCTCATATACATTGTTTGCCTTATCTCTTCTCGTGCGGAGTTGTATTATATCTATATCTTAAATTGTTGCAAGTCTGCTTCCTATCTTATTCTAATAATCTTGTATTCTCTCTCTTGGCCATCACCATAGCCCTCAGCCCACTGATTGTGTGGCACTTATTGGAGGCCTTGTACCGTTGCTCGCGCAGTCGACATTCAGGGGATTGTACCATTCCCCGCAGCCCATCATTGTGGGGTTTGTACCATTGATCTCGTGGCCAGGACTGGGCCATTGTACCTTTCTGTCTTAAGTGCCACCACTGGGGCCTTGTTGGTCTTATTTCATTGCCCATGTGGGGCCTTGTTCTCAGCTCTCGTCTTGTTGGTAGACTTGTTTCTTCGTTCTGAACTCTGCTGCTTCTCCATGTGGGTTGCGGTTTTCTTAGCTTTAGTTACTTATTTGTTTCTTCAAAATCTCACATTTGCCAGTATCTTTAGTCATGTTGTGGCCCTGAGTCCTGTCCCTTGTTAATATACTAATCTTCTAACTCTACCATGTATTTAAATATATTAGAATTAGAAATATAATAGAAGACTAGTTACAAGGACTTTATTAAATATATTAGAACCTAGATCACGTGCAGGTAAAGTGTTGACTCATAGAGAAAGTTTTAAAAAAGTTGTGCTGCATCTGGGCATTAGTCAGATATGAGCGTGAAGGGCTGGTTATGTTCAGAAGCAGGGTCCTGCTAGCACCATATCCAGAGTAACACTTAATATTATGAGCATCCAATACTTTGAACATATCGGAGGCTCAGAACATGAGTAATTCCATTTGCTGATGAAAGGAAACCATTTGGAAGGTAAATTTACCAATGTAGTAAAACAAATAGAGTAATCTCATATTAGTAAAGTTGTTCCCAAAATAAATACCCACTGTGTGGGCTGAGGCAATATCACCAAACTTTCTATGAATACTGAAATATGTTGAAATAGTTTATGCGAAATTATCTCACTAAAAAGGTTAATACTGAAGGAGTAATATACCTGTGATAAAAGTGAATGGTAAAAAACCCAGCGTATGTCAAATGACGCAATGTCAGCAAGCTTTTCATACATACTGGAATATATTGAACTTGGCTATTGTGAAAGTCTCTTATCAGATGCAGTATAAATCACTCAGCCAGACCCTAAAAGAAATTACGAACTGATTATATGTAATCATGAAATATCACTCATCTCACTCATTTAGAACTGGGAGAATTATTCTTCTATATTCCAATTGTTCAAAAAAACATAATATATGAGAATATGAATATATAGTTGAATAAGAAAATACAAGCAAGACTAATCTTTGTTATAACATAATATTTAAAATGTTATTTTAAATGGATAGAATCATGAAATATCACTCATATTTCTAATTCTCTTATTATTTCAAACCTGGAAAAGAGATATTGATTTCTTGCCAAAACCTTGCGTTTCACTTGTTTTCTTTTATTACTTTATACATGTATTGTCTGATTTACTTACCCAAAAGTTACAGTTTTTTTCCATTCTCAAGTACTGTCTGTTTCAAATCTTTCATTCCTTTCCCCATTCAATATTAGCTAAAGCCTTCTACTCCTGATCCTGTTAGGAGCTCTATACGCTTGCCCGTACAGTACTGGGCAATTTAAAACATCTCCAAACGCTTTTGTGTCAAGATAGGCATTGATAAGTGCATGGTGTCTGGAGACGTTCTAAATAGCCAAGTCCACTCTTTGTTGCAAACTAATTCCCTGTCTCCTCTAACTAGTTTTCCCACTACCTAATATAGACTTTGTATGAATGCTGTGGAGCTGTTTGTTGTATTTATTGCTTCATCTCCTTTATACTCTACCTTGTGACCTGTATTCTCACTTATTATGTATCTATTCATGTAGTTCACTCTAGTTGTTAGTGGCCTATTACAGGTCTCTAAACCTGAATATACTTGATTTGTAACTTTAACCCTTCGTTGTAGTCTTCCTGATTTCAATTACTTCTCGCTTTCCTTAAACCTATCACCTGTGGCTCTATCCATACCCCTATCATAGCTTCAAGTTCTTTCACTGATCAATATTCTTAACTTCTCATTTCAGCACACCAAGACACTTTACTCGTGTAACTCGAATCTGAATTCTAAAACAGTTTGAAAATTCTAACTCTAACCCGAATTCCAACACAGTCCATTTCTAACCCTAACGTGAATTCAAAAATATTTTGTTTGTAACTCTGGTCTACCTCTGAAACAGTCGATTTCTCTCTTTTTTGCTTTTTTTATTTTACTTTTTTCTTATCTGCTCTTTTGTATTTGTTTAAGGTATAACAGTCACATCAGCGCTAGCTAGATAGACAAAAGACCTCCAACTACAGTCCACCCCGGGTCTTCGGACCAAAACCCTCTGACGCTGGCCAACCCGTTAACCACTTTGAGTAGAGGTGGAAACAGTGCTCGGTACTGTGGGTAGAAACTACAAGGAAACCACAAGCCTGAATCCTACGAACCAAATACCCTCCTCAGACATGCAAACCAAAGGAAGAAACCCCTGACAGTGAACAAACAAACACACTCGCAACACAAGGAAAACCTCAAGCTCATTTAGAAACGAAATACACTTAAGCCCAAACCTGTAGTCAACCCATCCATAGTCCAGCGACGGGCCTCATTCCTTTGAGAAGGGGGAGGGGCTCAGCAGTCTGCAGGACAAAGTCATAGGACGGCACCACATACGAGAGGTAGATGTACCTGGGACATATATGCCGGGAAGCCAAGGCATGCGCAAACCCCCGAGGGAGATCGGTAATTGAGCCAGGAGTTATGAGAGTGTGTGGCAGGACGAAGTCGATCCCGGCCTCCACCTGAAAAGCGGCGGGGGTGTTGCATGTCCCCGAAAGCACAGAGGCAGTAAGCATGAACTCCATACACAGAAACAGAAACAACCTCGCACTTGGCCACAATCATTAAGCCAGGTGATCAGGAGCAGACTGAGGCCAGGAAGAGGGGCGTCAGGAGGGGTAGCCGCAGTATTGAAGCAGTAGGGTGCTAGCCGACGTAACTGGAAGGTGGAAGGGGGGAAGGGACAATAACGACGAGACGTGTGGATGCAACAGACCGCGACCGGATCACGATCTTTCAAATGCCGACTGTACCGAAACCTTTCTCAGGAGTGAGTGCAATACCAGGGAGCTGAGCCACCAGGGCAACTACTTCACCGATAACCCGAATCTAGCAGCCACGCGCTGAAGAGGTCCGACCATACGCGACCTTTGCAGATGCTAGGCGAGGGGCCACGAAGCCAGTGTGGGGAAACGGATGAAGAGGTAACTATAACCCCCTAGACAAAGGCTGCCCTTAGACACTGCCATCAGGGGCCAGAAGGGAGAGGCCGGTGGGAGGAGCTTCACACCTCTAGGCAATGAGGCCATCAGACAAGGGGAGAGGGATACCAACCGACGATGATTTCTCATGGTCTTGAGACTTCAATCGCCTAGGGTGTATGAGAGATGGTTCGTGCACAGTTGATTTCTCACCCTAACCTGAATTCTAAAAAAGTTCATTTCTTACCCTAACCCTGCCTTATCTATTTCCTGGCATTGATCTCCAGTGACACCTCCTGTTCCTATAAATACCCTACTTCCTCCCTTCTTTCTTCTTACTTCTCTATCTACTCTTACCCATCTCTCTCATCATCTTTCAACCCAAGGCCAACTACCTCAAACCTCTCTTAAGACTTGCACCTTTATACTACCTCTCACGTTCCTACCTGGCCTACTCTACATCTTCCTTCTTCCTATCAATACCTTTATTACTACACCATTTACAATCACACTTTCTCTCTTCTCCTTACTTTTATCCCTCTCTCCACCATACCAATTTACCCATCACCTTACTCAACCATGACCTTCAATACTCAAACTACTGCCTCTGAATGGTTTAAATTCTTGGACCATATGACCTACCTCTCATCATCTTTCAATCCTAAGCCTTTGATTCTTTCCAAGCTCACCATGTTTCAAACTGGGGCATCTAAAAACCTTTGGGTTGATGCAGCCATCAAGGAAGGAAATGAGGCTTTGGTGAAAGGACATTGGACCAAAGAGGAGAGAGAGTCCTATATAGAGAACTGGACTCTGGGACTCACCCTTACTGGCTTCCTCCACAAGATGCGAAGTTCTGGCACCTTGGCTGTTTTCACCAATGCAATGGGAAATGCAGTTGGAGCACAAAGTCAAAATGTGATGGACTGGCACACCTATGCAGTCTATTACAAGGGAGGGATTCTGGCTGTTTATGATCCCAGTTTTGTTATAGGAATAAACAAGTTAGATATGTGTACAGGGGTTTCTCTTTTAAAGGCACTTGTTAGAGCATTACGTGCTAAAGGCATGACGCGCAAGATTACTGAGCTCTGGTTTGGTGGAGGAACAAATCAGGGTGAGCACTGTCAGGAGGTAACACGTGCTTGGATAGAGGAGCAAATAGTAGGTAAAGAGGGAGCAGAGTTAGGCAAGTGGGAGAAGCAGGAGGGTTGGGTTCATCTTCATTTTTAAATCACTTCTGATACATATATTTCATTTTCATTAATTTTTACTCTATTCAAAAAATTTCCTTATTTAGATAATTCACTCCATTAAAAAGCTTGTACAAACAGTTATATTTTTTGACTTTCTCCAATCAAGGAGATTCCTTATTTTTTCTTATATCAGTATTTCATTATTCTTTAACTTTCACTCTATAGCAACAAAAATTATTATACATCTCTAAAGTATCATGTACATCTGATACACGGAACATTCAAATTTTCAACTACTATTCTGGATTTAGTACGAGCATAGTGCAGATTCCAGAGACAATCTGATCTACCAACTACTATTCTGATAGCATACAGATAGAGTGCTACTCCTGCTGAACTCTCTTGAAGGATATTCCATTTACTCACTTCTGACATAACTTGCGATATATTTTATAAAGTTCTTGTAACTATCTAGTCATTTATTGTCTTTTTAATTCTAATAAATTGAAATACAGGAATCTCTCAAGCATACCAGACGACAATAAAATCTTGCTCTAAAGACTACTCCATTCAGAAGTGACAGCGCTGTGGGCAATGCACCTCTTGAGACATGCTTTCATGTTTCCAATACGCATATGAATATACAATAACATGCTAAAAGGGTACTGTGATTGCATATCACACACTGGAGGAATTTGGCTACACTGTGAGTACTCACAAGACTCTCAAATAGACCAAGAATAGGATATACACTCATCACAAGACTTACTACCGCTATAGAGAATGCATGTTAGGGATGTTGTTTACAATGTCGGATACCTGAGCGGACAAAGAATCAGATTCCACTAGCCTCTGGTGTGCAATCATAGCGCGCTTCTAGAATTTATCTTTCAAATTTACTCTCACCAAAAGTACTCTTATAAGACTTTCCACTATCACAATACTTAGTAGCTCTAAGTAAAAAGATCCTATAGATACATCCATAATAGTATTTGATAGCTGAGAAGGCTTAAAATTACATCCTGTAGAACTCTATGATCATACACTAATTGCTGGCTAGATTACGCTTTAAAGTCCTAACACACTCGCACTTAAAGAAACTTGGTATATGACTCTACCACTTTGGAAAACCTAGTAGCTTGATGAGGAATTATCATATTAAGATAAGCTCTACCACTTTGAAGAGTCAAGACGGTGTAGAATAATGTCCAACAAGGACTTCATAATTGCATATCTGATACAGGTGCAAGCTTGCTTCACATTTAATATACAACAAAAACTGTAAAAAAACTACCTTGAAGCGAACTACATAAATAATAGTCCGGGGAGGATGCATCCTATACTTTTCTTTTCACAATTATTCTGACAATTATTATCTTTAATTACTATTATGCTATATTAGATTATTTTATATTAAAATTATAAATCCTATTTACTGAGAACTTACCTTCCAATACTGCCACTAGCTATCAAAAAGATTTAATATCCTTCTATTAAAGATATATCCTAAATTACTTTCATAGTTACATTGCATATATGTTTGATTATTCTTACTTCTTTTATGTTAATTTTTCATTTACATCATACAATAGTTTTATAATAAAGTAATATTACTCTCATATGAAAAACCTATTTTCTCACAGAGCCAATAGTCATCCAAAATATTTTTTTCCATGATTTTAAAACCATTCATCATGTCTGTCTAATACTACAGTTTCAAATATATTTGACATGTTTTACTTCCTATGGATTAATTTTACTTTTATAATACAATATTTGTATATTTATTGATTAATACTTACCAATAGAGTACTTATGTTCATACATGTGAGTGGTTATTCAAAAAAGATGATTCTATAATCTTAAAGACATATATCATTAGGATCTAATGTCAGAGTTTTATACCTGTTTTAAGCTTCTGATATTTTCCATCATCAGCCAAAGGGAACAATGTCTTAGATGTATTAGGATGCAGTCGAGATAGGAGGCCCTGTATTTTCTGTATCTCCTGGGATTTAAGTATTCTGAGTTGTGTTACAATACCCTGTCATATATAGTTGCATATATCACTCTTTCACTATACTATATTCAATTCTAACATATTCAACTTACTAACTGTTTCTCCTATCTATCCATACACTGATATTAACACTATCACGTTTTATAATTTGCCATTACCTCTGTGTATCCTATTTCTTGACAAATAAAATATATTTTCTCTGCACTTGGATTCAATGGCAACACAATACATTCTTTTATTATAATACTTAACATTCACATTCCTGAGCCTGAGTGCTTGATATCAGATTCCTCCCCAACTACTTGACCAATTCCAGATCTGAAGCGACTTGGTGGTCATGGTTACTAACAGCTATACGCCTCTATTAGGTATATTTCCATCACATGAATACTTATGAAGCTATGGTCCACTCTGTCACCGATCTTATAAAGCGTTAAGTGGCAGTCCTGTTGATTACAAAAAGTAATCTTCCTAGCCTTAAAACTACTTGAGTGATCTAAGATCTGAGAATATAAATTAACTGTGCTTGATGTCAGCTATATGCTGGTTAAGAAATCTTTCTGTTCTATTAATACCAATATGTTTACTGTCTACTCTGCAGTATGATTTGGAAAGGCTGAGCGGAGTAGTTACTGATGATTTCAGAACTCAATAGCTGATTAGTGTACAGCTACTGTGGCAATTTTGAATCCATTATCCTGACTTTAGTGTGCTTGATGTCAGCTACATGTTAGTATAAGGAATATTCCCAGTTGGCAAGTCTCTATAGAGCTATGGCCTTCCCCGGTGAGTTAATAGAAGGAGAAGTTGCAGATGAGGATGCTGGTATGAATCAGGGAACAATAGTCGGTATATTAGAGGAATTGAAGACAAGTACCAGTAAATTTAATATTTTTTTATAGTATGAAATATAGTATGACCAGAGTAACGAATGTAAGCATACTGTAAGAATGAAACACTTGACTTATTTCTGAAAGATTTGAGACTGGGTAAGGTTATGCCATTTAAATTGAATAATACAGCCCCCGGTAGAAAAAATCGGGAAACGGCGATCGGGCTTCTGAGGTTTTGATTGGAGGGTTCAGTGGGCTCGAGCCAATCGAGCAACCGTGTTTCTGACTTTTAATTTCCACATTTCCCCATTTTTTCGACCGGAGGCTGTATATCTAGTTGTTTTCTGAGTATTGGATGCTGTATCTAGTTGTATCTGGAAAATTGAAAGTATATTGGTTGTGTACTAATACATGTAAAGTTCAATACTATAATGTGATTTACAATTAATGATTTGAGCATTATATGTAAGTGGCTGGTGGAATGCTGTGAATTTGATGTATAATTTTATACTGTTCTTCTCCATTTCCATTTCATATACTATTATAGTGATACATGAAAGAAATAATACTCATTTAGAGAGAAATTTCTTTCTCATATAGCTAGTAGTTGTTCAATTTATTTCATCTACCAATATTCAAAACCTTTATTATGTGAATCTAATACATGAGTTTCATATCTGTTTAACCCTTCTTATATCTTCTATTTCAATTTTAATGTAATATGATACTATACTTCAATCTCACAATTATACATCCCACCATGTTAGCATATGCTTTCTCATACCATTACTGGATATTCAAAAGCTTTAATCTTCCTATATTAAAGCAGCTCATTATCTCAGCCTAATACCAGAGTTTCATACATGTTTGACTATTCTTTCCTTTTTAATATCAATTTCAATTGTACCAAATGCTATAGTTCTATATTAAAGTAATAATACTCTCTTAAAGGAAAATTGCTCTGTGACATAGCTATCCACTATCCAAAATATTTGATGCTACAATATTAAAGACATTTATTATATAAATCTAATATCTGAGTTTCATACGTTTTTGACTGTTCCTTTAGCTTCTATGTCAATTTCAACTTCACATGATACCATATTTCAATATTAAAATTATACATCTCTCCTAGTTAAAACTTACTTGCTCACACCACCACTTGGTATCCAAAAGATTTGATCTTCTACTGGCTATGAAACTCATTATCTCAATCTAATACTAAAGTTTCATAAAAAATTGACACTTCATTTCTCTTTAGGGTCAAATTCCATTTCATGTTCTATCATTGTTCTAAATCACTGTAATAATACTTATGTAACACAAATTACCCTCATTACTCTATAGTGAAAATAAAGTTAAGAATTCGATTATGGTAAGACAAAAAGGCTTGGATTTTCTACAACAAATACAAGATAGAGAAATATTTTATTAAAGTCTGAAATAAAAACCAAGCTAATTAAGATCAGCTCAGATTTACTAGAAGAATAAAAACACTCTTAATCTTAATTAATTGAAAATTGAAAAAGGTATTGTGGATTAAAGATAGTGCTGTCTCCTGTGTGTCGTGGCAGGTATGTACTATATATCTGATACTTGTTATGGTAAAAAAGGTTAATTCATATGAGAAAAGAAGGAGCAAGGAACAAATTGAAGAATAGTACAAGATAAATAAAATAAAGAAAAGAGAAAAAAAGGCGCGCAGTGTAATGTGGTCTGGGTAATGGCCACTAGTGTAAAGTGCACAATGGACAGAAGAGCTCCTAGATGATAACAGTCGCTTGGGTCAAGTCTGGGCGATAACTAGCTTAAGCTGATAGGACTTGATAGTGAAAATCAGATTAAGAATCTATAATGGTAATAGAAGAAGGCTTGGATTTACCACAACAAATACAACCTTGAGAATTATTTTATTGAAGTCTGAAAATAAAATTAGATAATTAAGATCCGGTTTGAGTTACTAGAAGAATAAAAGAACTCTGATCTTAATTAGTTGCAAATTGAAAAAGTTGTTGTTAATTAAAAATTATGCAACATCCTTAGTGTTGTAGCTAGTATAGTGAGAATATTTGATATTTTTTATGGTGAAAAACTTTAAATTATATGAGAAAAAACTAGACAGGGAGTAAATAAGGAAAGGTGCAAGAAAAATAAGGATTAAAGAAAACTTGGAAGGTGAAGAGTGGGGGAGAGATTGTAAAGAAAGCAGATGATTGAAAATATTATCAATTGAGAGCAAAAGCAAGCAAGAAGCAAAAAGAATATTAGTTATTATAAAAGCGAAATTAAAAAACAAAAAAGGTAGATTGGGTAGAGCAAGATGACAGGAGAAATAAAACTTTGGAATAAAGCAAGAAAAAATAGAAAAGAGATAGTGAAGATGGTGTAAAGATATAGAAAAATAAATAAAGAGGTTAAGAAGGAAAGAGTAACTATTGACTTACTATTGAAAAATGAAAAGATATGATAGTTAGCAATATCGTGATATTCAAAATGAAGATCAAGAAAAGATAATTATTGACTTAGTATTGGAAAATATAAAGGTACTATAGGGATCAATCACCTACTTCTCAAGAAACAAGAAGAACAGAAAAGGTTAATGTTTGGTTGGTATTGGAAACAGCGAAGATGGAATGGATTAAGTATTGCGTTGCTATAGGAAAACACAGAATTGCTATTGTATTAGTATGAGAGGAAAAGGAAAGTACGATGAGTAAAGGTTCAATTGAGTTGCTATGGGAAAAGGTGAAGTTGCGATTGAGTTGCTATTTTGGAAAAGTGAAGGTACAATTGAGTTACTATTAAAAAAAGTGAAGTTATTATTGGAAAAAGTGAAGTTACTATTGGAAAGAGAGGAGTTACTATTGGAAAAAGTGAAGGTGGTAATAGGTTCCTATAGGAAAAGATGAGCTGGCGATGAAATTACTATTGGAAAGAGTGAAGATACTGTAGAGTTACAAAGGTTAAGATTAGGAATCAAGAAATTTACTAGAGACAAGACAGTAGCCACAGCCATTATGAACTAGGGAAGCACCAGCAAGGATGACCACATCAAAGGGACAAATAAACTACATGCGTACTGTGGGGTGGAAAGCTGGGACTAAGTATTCTTGGCTAGATAAATTAATTCTTTATGTTCAGAGGCTGGAGGAAGCCGGTTAGTAGGTTGGTAGAAAGGGAAAGATGGAGTCTTCTGCAGGGTAGAGGATTTGTAATCAGCACGTTGGCTCATGGGGCTTCTAGTGGAAGCAAGAACAAAAGACAACCGCGGAGACTGCTTGGTACTTACTCACACACGAACACATTCAGGTGACTCTGGGAGCGGGGAATGAGGTTTACATAAAGGACTTTTCTTTTATCAGAGTTTTCGTGATCTTTATTGTGGATACTTTGTCAGTGCTGGTAAGTGCGAGTGGTGTTTGCGCACTCAGGTACCGTACAGGCTTTTCCTCCGGTTAGATCATTTCTCTCTCTTTGCAGTTTGTAGTTTGTCTTCAGACTTTACGGGGAGATTGTCTACATATAGCCAAAGGTCGCCCTTTCTGTACCAGCCAAACCCGAAGGAACAAACAAACCAACACAACTCTAGGAATAAGTACAATGCCCTCACCAGGCAGACAGGAGAGCCCTACATAAATAGAGACTCTATAAGTGCCTGGCAGACTAGAAGAATGTAGGGGTGTAGAAATGTGAGTGATATTTCATGAATTCCTATATGTAATTTGACTTTGTAAGCATGATATTATCATAAAATTGATCCCAGTTTGTGTTTTCCGCATTTAAGATCTATCCCTAATCACATAGATGGTCCTCTTAATGCAAATTACAACTTTGAAAAACACTAGTGGGAACAAAACTTTTTGAAGTGAGTGATACTTCATAACTATGAGGAATAGCTCCGTCAGCCTTGTATCTTCCAGAATGTAGCTTTCAGAATATTGTTGTACAATGTGTGTCAGTATACTGACAAATTCTTGTCTTGTTATGTAAAGTATACTAGAATACCCCTTAGTTGAACCTTTTTTATTCCAACTTGACAACTAGTACTTAGCTCTACCAACTTTACTCCAATCGTAAAGCTACGTTCAGAATATACTAGTTTAATATATCTCGGAAATCGGTGGAGCTTGTGTGGCGTTTCATGAAACAGGCCCTGCGGTATTTATTGCTATCGCAACATTACTACCTATGCATAGTTCCATCAACCTTGCTCTGTTCAAGAAATTACATTCACAATAGCCTAGTTTAATATATTTTGGAAATCTGTGGAGTTATCATAGTGTTTTGTTAAACCAGTCCTCCTCTATTCATTGCGGTCACAACCTTTCTATATATGTATGGCTCCATTAACGTTGCTCTATTCCAGAAATTACGTTCAGAATAGTCTAGTTTAATATGTCTTGGAAATCTGTGATGTTTTCGTAGTATTATGTGAAACTACTCCTTCTGTATTTATTGCGGTCGCCACTTCACTACATAAGCATACCTCCATCACCTTTACTCCATTGGAGCAATTACTTTCACAATAGTCTAGTTTTATATGTCTCGAAAATCCGTCACACTTGCATGCCCTTTCATCACGCCAGTGCTGCTGTATATATCGCGGTTATAACTTTACCATAACTCTAGCGCTTTATCCATTCTAACCTTTGCAAAAAGCTACTTGCACATGCTCCTAGTTCAACTGAGTTCTTTATTTTCCACAATTTTCACCATATTTTATCTACTTCCTCCTGCTTTACTTCTTCCCCGTTGTCACTACATAATAACCCTTAGGCTCAACCTTTTTTTTTCCCCAGCACATAACTAACAAAAACTTTCGAGATAGTAAAATTAATCAGATACCAGTATCATCTTCACCTTTCATTTCTCTTTCTCCACTACAGCTTTCTTAACCTTCCACTATTCATTCTTTACTCACTTTCACTTTTATATCCTTACTCATATCCACACTCCACATACATACACTGTAGATCGGCTATGTGTGCATCGCAGCTAGAAGAATATCGGGCGTTAGAAATATGACTAATATTTCATGATTCCTATATGTATTGTCGGGGGACAAAAATAACGGCGGTTCAACGATCGATCGCAAAGCACCCCTCCTTATCCTCCCCCACTTCCTACACCACCCAAACAAATCCCTCTAAATCAACCAAAACTAAACCATCCTATCTAATTATCATTTTCAATTAACTATGCCTCCTATTCTTGGCAGTCATGCCAAAAAACCTATTCCTTCCAAGCATCTCTCTCAGTGTACCAGGAGGAGAATCTTTCGGTTACATGAGCCTCAAATGGGATCTGAGCAAATTTCCCACTACCTTAACATTCCTCCCACCACTTTCAGAAGGACAATTGCAAAGGGATATCAAGAGGGCAAGGAGAATGAGGGTAGAGGAAGACATCCTAAGACTACCAAGTTGAAGGATGAAGCCATGGTTGAGGAAGCTCTCAAAAATCGCCACACTACCTATTTTGAGATTGCTAAAAACGTTGCACCCAATGTTTCTACTAAGGCAGTTAAGAGAAGAATTGCACAAAAGCATCTTAAAAAATGGGTGGCACAAGAGAGATTTCATTTGGATGAAGACCTGGCTCAAGAGATGTTGGAATGGGCATTAGCCCATAGGAATTAGACAAGGGGGGTGTGGAGAAGGAAGGCAATGTGGGGGGATGAGGTATCTGTGGAGAGGGGTGGAGGAAAGAGGAGAAAATGGGTATTTAGATACCCAAATGAGAAGTGGAATAAGGATTGTGTTGAACCTACAGCTAGGAGAGGGGAGAGAGGGATTAGCCACATGATGACTGGTTTTTTTTATGGTCAAACTCATGGTCTTTTTTTACCTGTTTTTCCTAATCCTTCTGCTGCGAGGGGTGGAGTTACTGGAAAGTCAATTATTAATGTCTATGATCATTATGACTTTCTAGGGATATGGGAGGACATCAAGGAAAAGGTTGGAGAAGATGAGGTAGTTTTTATCATTGACAATGCTAAGACTCACTTGCCTTTTAGGAGATAGCTCAGAAGGCAGGGAATTGCTCTTATGGAAATTCCTGCGTATTCACCAGATCTCAATCCAATTGAAAATTCATGATCTCTGGTGAAAGGTAAGCTTCATAAGCACTATCCTGAGCTATATCTTATGAGGGGTGATGTCAATGTGGTCAAGAAGGCAATAGAGGAGGCAATCACAAATTGTTGGGAACTTCTGGACCCAAAGGTTTTTACTACTTTGGCAGGGTCAATGGTGGATAGAATAGAGGCAATTATTAAGGCTGATGGATGGTATACCAAATATTAATTTCTATTATGTATTTACATTTTTCTAATGTTTTTTTGGTTTTCGTGATAGTGGGGTTGGTGGGGGGGGCCGTTGTGATTGCCGAAGATTTTCGCCCATTGATACCGCCGTTATTTTTGTCCCGCGACAATAATCTCACATTCTAAGCATTATATTATGACAGAACCCACCCCAGTTTGTGTTTTCTCCTTTGCACATCAGCAAAAAGGTGGCCTGCGTCAGATACAGTCATGTTGCCTCCTGACCATCCTTGCCTGGACTCTAAGTCCTCTGCATCCAGTGCGTCCTGTACCCATGCGCCGTATCTGGTTGCGTCTGGTGCGTCTGGGGACACTTGACTATACTGGGTTGCGTCCAGACACATGCAATGAAGCAACCCTGCCTCCAATGCATCCTGACTTAACCCTCAACACCATCGCACATCATGATTCCCCACTACCCCTGATTCTCCTTTCAGCCCTTTTCGTCTTCTAGCCTGGATGTGAGCAAGGAGTATTTCCTGGCAAAGAAAATATGGTTAGTGCGAGCGCCTGGTGAGAAAGCCATGATACCCTTAATCTTAAATTTGCGCTAAAGGCTCTAAGTCACATTCAGTGTTCTATTTTGAGAACATTATTGAATGAGCGAAAATGCCAGTTCACTCCAGTCTGAAAGCGAGTGATAGCCTTAAGACTCTCAAGTCTAGCATAGTGCCTGGTGGTTTCTCGGCACTTAGCCTCAAACTGGACGCGACCCTACACATTCTTTTCATCACACCCCGGGGCCTTAGACTCAACATCCACACTCCGGGGCCACAGCTTCAACACTTGACTACAGCCACACAATGGATCCTGAATGCGACACCTGGAGGTTTCTGGGCTCCATGCCAGCTATCGAGCGGTATAAGAGTCATCCTGAGAGGGCTTTTATTCATGAAGTTAGAGTACTGAATGTTGATAAGGGGTGCTGGTGATCTTAGAACTCGATGGCAGAGTCCTCTACAACTAGTAATCTGATCCTGGATCCGATTGCGGGGGATTGTTGGGCTCAACGGCAGCTCCGCAGGGGTATAAAGGACTTCTCTGTCCTACCGAAGCTCATGAAAGCACTGACCCTTCCAGGTGTTGTGTTTACGGGTACCCTGGCAATCGCAGAACTCGATGGCAGATTCCGCCATGACCGTGGGGCCAATCCTGAATCTGATTGCGGGATGGGGTAGGTCTCGACGCCAGCTACGCAAGGGTATAGGTTCCATCCTTCCGCGACCTGTATTCATGAGGTTATAGGGCTGAATGGTGGGATGCTGGCGATCCTAGAGCTCGACGGAGGAGTTATCCACAACCATTGCTCCGATCCTGCATGCGATTGCGGGAGAATATTGGGTTCCACGCCTGCTACGGGGTGGTATAAAGGACATCTCTGTCGTATCAGAACTCAGGAAATCGCTGACGCTTGTGGGTGTTGTCTTTATAGGTACCGTGGCGATCCCAGACCTCGATGGCAGATTCCTCCATGACCGTTGGGCCAATCCTGAATCTGATTGCGGGAGGTTGTCAGGCTCGATGCCAGCTACGCAACAGTATAAGCCCCATCCCTTTGCGATCATTATTCATGATGTTGGAGGGATGAATGGGGTGGGATGCTGGCAATCTCAGAACTCGATGGAAGATTACTGAACAACCACCCCTCCGATCCTGTATCTGATTGCGGGATATTGTTGCACTCGACACCTGCCACACAGAGGTATAAGGTATGTCTTGAGGCGACAATTCCCCATGGAGCTATTGCGGGTGGCTTGGGCAGGGGAGGCCGAGCTTGGGCAGGAAGGCCGGTCTCCGGCTTGGATGTCAATTTGCCTGTTTATTAGAGCAATAGAAGCCTTCTTGTAGTAAATTTAATAGTTTGAGAGAATGCAATGTATTGTGACCCGGGTGACCAAGGTCAGAAAGAAGTAAAGGGAGGACCCTTCGCTCTTCTCATGAAGATGTAGTCTGGCCTCAGATAGCGTGCTGCGGACTAGGAGCTGCGTCCAGTATGTCCTGAGGAGTAGGTTCTGCGTCTGATGCGTCCTGAGGACTAGGTGCTGTGTCCAGTGCGTCCTGAGTACTACGTGCTGCGTCTGGTGCGTCCTGAGTTCTAGGTGCTGTGTCTGGTGTATCCTGAGGATTAGGTGTTGTGTCAGGTTTCATCAGATGCATTGGGTGGTAGGATGGTTGCCTCCTGGTTCCCGATTTGCATTCTAGCGTCAGGTGCGTCAGACGCAAAGAACGCACAGAAGGCAGGGTAATATTTTTTCTCATACAGATTGATTACTAATTACATACATGCTTCTCTTAATAAAAGTTGCAACTTGGAAAATAAAGTAGTCGTGACAAAACTTTATGAAGTGAGTGATAATATATGAATACGGGGAATATTAGTAGCTCGGTCAGCCTTGCACCTTTCAACATGTAGATTTCAGAATATGGTTGTGCAATGTGTGTCACTATACTTTCAAATTTCTGTCATGTTTTGTATATCAAAATACCCCTTAGTTGAATCTTTTCTATTCCAACTTTACCACTAATACTTACATCCATCAACTTTGCTCCAATCCTAAAGTTATTTTTGGAATAGCCAAGTTTAATATATCTTGCAAATCTGGGGAGATTTCGTGGCGTTTCATTAAATCAGTCCTACTGTATTTATTGCAGTTGTAACTTTTCTCCATATGCATTGCTCCATCAACTTTGCTCTGTTGAGAAATTCCTCTCAGCATAGCATAGCACAATATGTCTGGGGAATCTGTAGAGTGTTCGTGGTATTTCGTCAAACTAGTTCCACTGTATTTATTGCGGTCACAACTTTACTAAATATGCATAGTTCTATCGACTTTGCACCGTTTGAGAAATTACTTTCAGAATAGCCTAGTTTAATATGTCTTGGAAATCTGGTGAGCATTCATAGCGTTTTGTTAAATCAGGTCTCCTGTATTTATTGCAGTCTCAACTTTACTACATATGGATAGCTCCGTTGACTTTGCTCTGCCGCGAAATTACTTTCACTATAACCTAGTTTAATAGGTTTGGGAAATTTGTGGAGTTTTCATGGCTTTTAGTGAAACCCGTTCCCCTGTATTTATTGCAGTCACAACTTATTCAAGGTGCATAGCTCGATTCCGTTTGCTCAGTTCGAGAAATCACTTTCACAATAAGCAGGTTTAATATATCTCAGAAACCTGTGGGACTTTCCACGCCTTTCGTCAAACCGGTCCTGCTCTACTTATTGCCGTCGCAACTTTACTACATATACATAGCACCATCAACTTTGCTCCATTCAAGAAATTACTTGCAGAAATACCAAGTTTAATATGTCCTGGAAATCTGTTGAGTTTGCATGGTGTTTCGTCACGCCAGTCCTGCTGTATTGATCACTGTTATAACTTTACCAAAGCATACACCTTTTTCCATTCTAACGTTTTCGTAAAGCTACTTGCAGATTTTACTCGTCAAATAGGGTTCTTCATTCTTCCTGATTTTCACCACATTTTATCTACTTACTCCTGCTTTATTTTTCCCCATTGTGGCTATATAATCTCTCTTAAGCGCACGTTCTTTTTTCCCTATCACATAACCTAGAAAAACTTTGAGATGCTAAAATTCATCATGTACACCCCCTTTCACAAAGTTCTCAAGGAACGAGACGTACTGTGGCAAAGTCTTGGCAGCAACGAAGGTACCAGTACAAGAATGTCCCTTTTCTCTGCAAACTGCATTTCCTAAATTCAACAATAGCACTCTTATTACTAGTCACTCACCTGTGTTCAACTCAATAAGATATACATGAAAAAACGATTTCCCACTACCACTTAGTATGACTGCCCACTGCCTTAATTGCATCAGCTAACCTTGACAGCATACTATCTATAAGCCGATCCATTGTGCCCTGATCAATGGCCTTTTATTTCTCACTAAGTGCCTCCCAAAGCTGAACCTCACTATGAGGACGATGCTGACCTTTGGTAAATGGCTTCCCTAGTCGTGATTTGAGTATGTGCCACACATTTTTGATAGGGTTTAGGTTAGGTCAAAATGCTGGTAAAGGATCTTTGGAAATTTGCAATGGTGAGGTAATGACCTTGTTCGGGCCAGCCCGGTGATATGCAACATTATCATCCAAAACCGGAACCTTCTCAATAGGTAGGTCAAGTGAGAGGACAAATGGAACCTGGTAGGGTTCGTATGTCTCAATGGCATATTGAGAAGCATTAGTCCCCAAACGATCTGGTGGGGTGGTATGCTCAGCTGGAGTACGTTTGTGAGTTCAGATCAATGGGGTACGCCGTCCATGTGCAATGGCTGCCCAAAAACCAACTCCGACACTTCCTGATTTGAAGCTAGGGGCTACATTCCTGTCCTCCAGCTCCTCCCCTGACCATATCCCCGCCTTTCTTCCAGGCTGATAGGCGACATACTGCATTTTCCCTTCATATAACCAAACATCTTGTCTCCATTTGGCTATTGCCCAATGCGGCCTTTTGCGACACCAGAACTTGCTTCGGATCTTGGCAAAGGAGGTGAGAAAAGGCTTCTTTCGTGGTATACGCTGTTGGAAACCCAGCTCTTTGGTTACTTTATTAACCATTGTTCTTCCAATTTCTAAATCTTGAAGGCCTTCGACTATCTCATGCAAGGATGCCCGCGGATTTTCTTGGACAGCGTTCTCCACTTGTTGTAAAATATCATGTGTAATCTTGGATGGTCTCCCTGATCTCCCCGCTGCCTGAACATGACATCGTACTAGGTATCTCTTAACAACAGCACGAACAGTAGAAGATGCAAGACCTAGGTCTCGTGCAATATGTTCATAACTCTTTCCCAGATCCGACAATAGGGCAATATCGTGGTTTGGTTCGTATCGCGTATTAGAGGCTGGAATACGTTGAGGCGCCATTGAGGAACGATGGGTGTGACTGTTACCCCTCATAAGTGCAACTGCTCATTTGTGACAGAGCCTTGTACCAGTACTAGTACTTTCGTTGCCGCTAAGACATTTCCACAGTACCTCTCATTCCGCGTAAACTTTGCCAATGGGGGTGTCCCAGGATAATATTCTACACTGCCTTCTTTACTCGCTTTCAATCTTATATACTTACCTATATACACTGTTCACATATATACACTACTTACAGTATATACACTACATACCCTACATACACTACATATACTACATATACTACATACAAACTCTATGAGTGGGTGGTGCGTAAGTATTACCCTAGTGGGAATAGCTTACCTAATATTTAAGAGCGAGGTATGTGGCTTCATAGGATCACCATATATCTGAACTCAAGCTCCCGAAGTTATGAGCTTCACAGAGGCATCTGGAAGACAACTCGGAATACTGGATGAGAGCACGTTTCAAGATATGTTTAAATGATTGGAACAATGTTTAGAGAATACTACTCCTCTGTTTTTCTAGTTGCATATGCGTTAGCTCCATAATGCTTTAATAGCTGGATATCGGAACTGATCACTCCCTATTCTATATTACTATTGGTATGTAGGCATTTGGGCCGCATATTCATTTATAGTCTATCATGACGAAGAGATCGAAAACTGTCTACTGGTGGAGTGGAGACACCCTCAAATGAAATAGCAGTGAAGGAGAATTTCTGAGTTGAGCTGGGCAAGTTTTCAGGGTCAAAGGTGCTCGCACTTTGTTCTGACGAACGGCATTGTTAAGAAGATACTGCTTAACTAAAGAAGTCGAAGTAGCATGAACATTGGTATAAATAGTAGGCCTCTCCCCAGGTGGTTGAAGAATTATCAAGCAACAGAGAAGAGACCTTAACAATATAACATGTCCGCGAGTTATATTTCAACTCTTTGATATGTGACTATACTTTATTACTTTACCTTTACCGAATTATTACCTACAAGCCTTCCTAACAATTTATCCGTTGTCTCGAATATCCTTAGCCTAGTTAGTTCGGAATCCTAATGTGTTAGCTACCCAGTAACAGTAAGAAGAATATACGGGGTTAGAAATATGCGTGATCTTTCCTGATTCAATATATGTAATTTATCATTTTCAAGATCCTAATATTATTAAATTCAGTTCTATTTCTATTTTCTTATTTTCTTATTTAGCTACACCCTTGTGGCTGTTGATCTCCCTGCGAAATCAAACATGTTTTTATAAAACTTACAGATCATAACTTGTCCGCATGAGTGATAGTACATGATTACAAGCTATAGCGCTATCAGATTTAGACCTTACAAAGGCTAACTTTCGCAATTTCCTCACTCAATAGGTCTCGGCATGTAGCTACAATATTGGTCATCTTTTGTTAACCATACTACGGATTGCATGAGCTTTTTCCCTCCAGGGTTGGTTACCAATTCATAGCTCTGTCAGCTTTGCACCTTTTGGAAAGGAACATTCAGAAGCTCCTAGTTTAATTTATGCTGCCATTGATTTCAATTTTCATAATGTTAGGACTCTTAGGCGATAGCTGCGGCGTGAGGTATTCCGACAGCTAGGATCTGATTCCTCTTGTATCGGCGAACTCGTTAAGAAGACACAAGTAATGTAGGCTAGATACTATAGAGGATCTCTGGGGTGGATAGTCAAAGCATTAGTAGCGATCAAGACTAACTTTTTATATTGATAAGATCTCTTCTCCGTGCTTGTTCTCTAAATAGTAGCGAGATGCTTCAATATTTATATTCCGTGTCAGAGTAATCATGGTATACATGCTAACTCTATACTAACTAAGTACTCCGTTCACAATTCTGCGAACCTTACCTGCGTGTGAAGACTCAGAGACCCTGAAAACTCTCTACCATACTTTTTGCTCCTATGGCCAATTTATTGGTATGCGCTTCTGTTATTCCTGATGGTGTGGAGACCATGTCAGGTGTCAGCTTATCCGTGTATCTATTAACAGCGCTGTTTACGAATTATCTTGCCCTCGTGGTCTGCGGGGTAGTCTAACTCGCTAGACAGAAGCTGGTCATCCTTCTTTGATTGGTTTTGTCGAGAATTCAGCATTCAACTGCATGTCTGATTCTGGTCTTCCGGCATTACACCACTTGTCCTCGGGATCGTACGTATGGGCCTTTTCCCTCGGACTCCATCTTTTGCCAACCTGGCCTTTGTGGATACACCCGATCGTCTTACTCGCATAGTTACCTCTTTGATACCCCACACGTCTTTGTAGATATGAGGGACTAACTTTTGTGCAAAACCTCCCGTTACTCTCGACCCACATGTCCTGCCTGTCTTCGAATGAGTGCACCTTTGTGCGCTGTCCTCCGATTCACCTGCCTTGACCTGCATAAGGTGCCCAGAGGTCTCCTGTTATATATCCTGCGAACAGGATCCAGTCGGACAGACGACCGCGACGTAAATGGTGTTATAATATGTGTTCTATTGATAGTGGTCCCCGGTGTTGTGAGGCAACTACCGAGTCGGCCAGTGATCACGCGCCGGCCAAACGCCGGGGCTGGTGGTGGGTGTTATCTTTATTCTTCGAAGTTTGTGCATGTCAAGGTAGGGTAACTCTGCCCTAGAAATCCTAATCGGGGATTCTGTGCGCCTAATAAGGACATCTCCTCATACCTCTATTTATTGCAGTTGGAATTCTATCATTAACCCATAGTTCTATCAGCTCTCCCCTTTTGAAAGAACACCTTCTGCCTCTCCTAGTCTAATATCTTCGCGTATTCCCTGATATTTTCGTAACGTCTCGTCAGATGCTTATCGCTGTATTAATTGCCGTCAGAACTTCACTATCAGCCTATAGCTCCATTAGCTTGGCATCCTTGGCAAAGCAACTTTCGGATTCTCCTAGTCTACTATGTTCCAGTATTCCCTCTCATTTTTGTAAGGTTTTGTTTGATTCTCATGGCGGTATTTATGGCAGTTGGAGCTTCACCATCAACTTATAGCTCGGTCTGCTTCACCTTTCGCAAAGGGACTTTTAGCCTCTTCTAGTATAATATGTCCTAGTATTTCCTCCAATTTTGGTAATGTTTCGTCATCTGCTTATGGCTGTATTTTTTGCGCTTGGAATCTTTCTGTCGCCATATAGCTCCGTCAGCTTTTCTCTTTTCATGATGCCAATTTCAATCTATCCAGGTTTAACATAGTATACTATCCTTTCTGATTTCCCATCCACTATCACTCTACTATCTCACTCCGATATTCATATACCTACACCTACCATTGCTTACCATTCCTTACTTTGATGATATACACTCTGCTTATACACGCACACTCTATATCTGCTCCTCACCTTAAAAGAGAATAGGGAGTTAGAAATGTGAGTGATCTTTCATCATTTTATTTATGTAATTGCTCTTTTTATATATGATAATATGACAAAATTTATTTCTGTTTGTGATTTCTTCATGAAAGATTCATCCACCCCCATATAGTTTTTTCTCTTTACGCAAATTAAGACTTTGAAATAAATTCCTCAGGTCAAAAACACGTTGAGGTGAGTGATAATTCATGATTACAAGGAATAGCTCTGTCAGCTTGCTACCTTTTGAGACACAAATTTCAGCATATGCTGGCTCAATAGGTGTCGCTATCCTGCGCAATTTTCGGCATGTTTTGTGAACCACAATACCGCTTGCAGGACATTTTTCTGTTTCTTCTAGACTATAAATACTTAGCTCCATCACCTTTGCTCTAAGGGTAAAGATACTTTCAGATCATCCTAGTTTAATATGTTCGAGTATTCACAGCAATTTTGGAACTTTTCATCAACTCAACCGGGGAGTATTCTCGGCGGTCAGAACTTGACTACACATGCATAGCTCTAAATGCCTGTGACCGTTCGTAAAGATACATTCCGATTACCCCGGTATAAAATGTTTGAGTATTCCCTGCGATTTTCATAACGTTTCATGACCTCTACCGCCCTGTAGTTTCTGTGGTCAGAACTTGACTTCCCGATGCATATCTCTGTCAGCCTGCCACCTTTCGTCAAGATAGTCTCAGGCTCTGCTAGTTTAATATGTGTCAGTATTCTCCGCAACCTTCGTAATGTTTGGTCCACCGACTCCTGCTCAATTTATTCCGGTCGCGATACTACCAGACTGATCTTCTTCCGTTCGTTTTACTGCGTTCGTCAAGCTACTTTCAGCATATCTCAGTTCTCTCTATCCCACTCGCCATGCCAAGTTTCGTAGCATTTGGTGTCCTCACGCTGGCTGTATTTATTGTGGTCACAACTTTATCACAAATATATAACTCTTTGAGTTTCACTCCTTTCGTAAAGTTATATTCCAAACATCTTATCTTAATATGCATTAGTATTCTCTCAACCCGCTTTTGCCTGTGACCTTTATGTGTGGATGGCAGCTTGGAAGAGAATAGGTGTTTAGAAATGTGAGTGATATTTCATGATTCCATATATGTAATAGCATATTTTACATATCTGATGATAACAAAATTCAGCCCTGTTTGTCTTTTCTTCATGGAAGATTCATCTGGGAGCATATAGGTCTTTCTGTTTGTACAAAATGCAACTTTGAAAATAAATTCTCCTGGTGGAAACTGAGGGAGGTGAGTGATAGTCCATGATTATGAGGTATACCTCTGTTGGTCTGGTAGCCTTTGGGACATAAATTTCAGAATATCCTGGTTGAATTGGTCCTAGCGTCCTGGCCGATCATCGTCATGTTTTGTCCACCCCAATAGAGCTTACCTGATCATTTTGTGTTCCAACTTGACAATCCAGACATATCTGCATCACCTTTGCTACCTTGGTAAAGTTACTTTCACAATGTTCTATTTTAATAGTTTCCACTATACTCTGCAAATTTCGGAAGCTTTCGTCAACTAACTCTGGCTGTATTCTTTGTGGTTGCAACTTTATGATAGCAGTATTGCTCTATCACCTTGAGTTCTGTCATAATGTTACTTGCAGAATGACCTTGTTTAATATATCAAGTATACTCTGAGAATTCCGTAGCGCTTCGTCTACTCACTCTGGCTGTATTCTTTGCGGTCGGAATTGTCCTTTACCACTATAGCTCCATCACCTTGAATTCTTTCACAAGGTTACTTTCAGAATGACCTTGTCTAATATGGCCCAGTATACACAGCGAACTTCGTAACGTTTCGTCAACTCACTCTGGCTGTATTCTTTGTAGTCGGAATTGTCCTATATCATTATAGCTGTATCATCTTGACTTCCATCATCAAGTTACTTTCAGAATATCCTTGTCTAATATGTTCCAGTATACCCTGCAAATTTTGTAATGTTTTGTGGACTCAGTCTGCCTGTATGTTATGCGGTCGCAACCTTTCCAATCATATTGACCACAAACGATTTCTTCTTCCTGCCATTGTCAATGAAAGCTTTTACAATCACCACCTTTATCATATACCACCATTATACGCGGATTGCATTTCATTTCGTCAACCTGCAGCTTGCTTAATCGCTTCCTATTATATATTTATTACGTTCTGCGTGCTCCATTTCATCCTTTCTCTTTGGTTCAATATTGCCGGAATAATTCTTTTTCCCTTTTATCCCTTTTCGATTACGACTTTTTCTATGATGCATACTGCTCTTCCTTCTCAATTCTATTCCCCTACGAAAATCTTTACCATATATCTAACAAATATTTTACATATAATACGCTTAATACCGCCCTGACCAGTGTCACACTCTATGTTTGGATGATAGGTTAGCAGAGAATAGAGGGTTAGAAATATGAGTGATTTTTCATGATTCTATATATGTATTAGGACATTTTACAGATCATATTATAACAAAATTCAGCCCTGTGTGGCTTTTCAACATGCGGGATTCATCTAGCATCATATAGCATTTTCTGTTTGTACTAAATGCAACTTTGAAAATAAATTCTCCTGCCGCAAACTACAGGAGCTGAGTGATATTCCATGATTATCAGGAATAGCGCCGTCAGTCTGGTAGCTCTTGGGACATAGGTTTTAGAATATCCTGGTCGAATTGGTCCTAGTGTCTAGGCCGATCATCGTCATGTTTTGTCAATCCCAATACAGCCTACGTGACCATTTTGTGATCCAACTTGACAATCAAGACTTATTGCCATCGCCGTTGCTACATTTGTAAAGATACTTTCACAATGTTCTATCATAATAGTTTCCACTATACTCTGCGAATTTCGGAACCTTTCGTCAGCTCACTGTGGCTCTATTCTTTCTGGTCGGAATTGTATCATACCAGTATGGCTCCATCACCTTGGATTCTTTGATGAAGTTACCTTCCGAATGATGTTGTTTAATATTAGTAGGCCTTTTTCACTGTCAAGATATAGGGTTATACCTAACAATATGTCCTCGTCACTGTACAGATTTGAAAACAGAATGTGAGTGAGAAATCATGATCGGTCTAAATCTGTCTCCCACCGTCTACAGAATCTGTCTCCAGCCGTGTACATAATCTGTCTCCCACAGTGTACAGAATCTGTCTCCAGCCGTGTACAGAATATGTTTCCCACCATGTACAGATTTGAAAACAAAATCTGAGTGAGAAAATATGATCGCCCCATGGTACATATTCTATAGCCAAACTCAAGGTCAGAAATCCGGACATGTCACACAAAGATAAGAGATAATACCACAACTCAACTAACATCAGAATTTTTGAAAATAGGTTTTTGAAAAAAGAAATCTATGATTAAGATCTACAAACGCTCAGGATGTCATTAAAACAAATAGCTTTTTAATTCATCAAGAGGTGAAAAAGTTGTTGTGGAATGAATATTGTGCCACAACTAG
>Ga0307517_10003071_pt1 | contig 26351 bp, 29 predicted proteins | sample 23_EM_MG_FD_194515 | JGI IMG/M metagenome (GOLD analysis project Ga0307517, IMG submission 194515) | Populus trichocarpa ectomycorrhiza microbial communities from riparian zone in the Pacific Northwest, United States - 23_EM | ecosystem: Host-associated > Plants > Roots > Unclassified | place... | reverse complement strand
ACTTAACGACTATAGCCATCCCGTTGCTGGCCCATCGGCCATTCAACCAAGTGAAAACTCGCACAAGCGGCGGCAGGTCCTTCACTGGGTGTCTTTCCGTCGGGTAAATGCAATCTGTCCACCCAACTATTACGCGGTGCTGCTGGGAGCTGACCTAAACACCACATCCAGATGTTGCTGATGCCACGTTTCGGAAACGCGCGGTCGACGAGGAATCCACAGAAACCTGCGGCTTGTTGGACGTGCGTGATAGTTTGTATGGTTCCAGCCGAAGGTGTATTCGCGTCTGAGAAATGCGCAGTGGAATAAATACAGTTGCGTTCGTATCTGGACTGTGCGGAAGTGATGTACCGTGGGGTCCGCGACCCAAACATCCGGCTGGAACGAACCTTGGGGACTGATTCGAACTGGATCAAAAACGTATTATCAAGGTGCATGAACCCCTCACCAATTTACAGCCATCGAGTCTGAGTACTGCTCGCGCTTCCTGGCGACCGGGTGTATGAGTTTACTGCGTGTTATAGGGCCAAGTTTATGGAAATCTGCTGTGGCAATCAATACAACCGGAACGAGGATTCCCATCTGGGGCGAACGGTTAGACAGATACCCAGGGAACCTGAGACGGGGCCAATTCTTACGCATGGTGGAAGCTATCACGATAAACGTACCGACAACCGGCATGGAATGGTGCTACTTGGGTCTTGTAGCACCGGCTCGTCTCGTCCGTCGAGACCGGTGAATCTCTTTCGAAGAGCACCTCCCTTATTCACGCCTGGGCAACGATTGATTCCGACAGGGTGAAATCCCACTGCTTCTACTCGTAATCGTAAATCTTCTGCGGTATCCTACACCGGTTAAGTGGGGGTAATGCTGTAGCCTGGGGTGGAGGTGCAGACGGCAGCAGCGAAGTCGACGTGGAACGAACGGGATAATGTCTTGCTCCATCATCGGTCGGGGCAGCGGTTTGAGGCGGAATGTTCGACGGGTCGGGGAGAGTTGGGAAGAGAGGGAGGAATTTGCTGGGCTGGTTGCGTGTCTGATGGAGTCTCCAAGAGGACTTCGTATGGGTATTCGGGGTCGAGTGGGGCAGAGGGCGGGGTTGCATCTTGTTCGAGGGGCATCTCCACGGGGGCGACGACTGTTGACATTGCGAGGTGTGCGGAGTCGGGGGCTGGCGACTTACGATTTGCCAAAGGACCCTGACCTACCCTCTGACAACTTTGAGTTAGCTTCTCGATTTGGAGGATACGTTCTACAAATTCTACTTAGAAGTGATCCGCTGGTCGCGTGTACAAAACTTCAACTTCCTCCGTTTCCTCAACTTGAACTTCCCGAATCCCCAACCCAGAGGGTCCTACCGAAATGTCTGTCACGGAGACGAACAAACTACGGGCTCGAGTGGCAACGCTTGACAAGCTACTAGGCGATTTCGATGGTCAACTCGGCGGTCTGTTGGCTGAATCTCTTCCTAAGACCTTGTGATCAGTGAGCCATCTACCATCGCGTCTACTATTTAACGGGACTGATGTGCCAACTTTCCTCATATTTTATCTCAAAACGAAGGGGATCGACCCCAGGACGCATTCCGTATTTCGTGAACCAGTGCGTGACCCTAACCGCGAATGATTCATAGGAACGCGTCAAAGGATACATCGGGAAAGTCTCCAAAGCGGAAAAACGAGAGTCCGAACAAGGTTTGTCCCCACCGCCCGCTTCATCAAACACGCGATAGCTCAGGCAATTCAACCTCAGGGCCAATCCTCCACAGAACTGGGCGACCAGGACCCGGCACCAGGGCCTAGCAGGCTCCCCGCCCAGCCCATTGCTGCCGGCGCGACAGCCAAAATGCCCGCCCGAGCGGAATGGGAGAAACAGGTAAAAGGAGCGGCAGAAGAAGAGGAAGATCTCGAAGTCTTTGAAGAAACTGGTATCGCTAATGCAGACCCGGACGTCGGGATAGGCGACGACAGAACGTCGGCCCAGGCATCTCTCCCTGTGGATACCGGAGAAACCGCCCAATTGGAACAACAATCCGGTATGTCTATCCCATAACGATATACACCCCCCCTCTGTGTCACAATACGCGGTTAACTACCACGGGACATACAGCCACGACCAAGAACAGGACGAGAAGCTCTAAGCTTCCCCTCGCCGGTACCGAAAGCACAGAACTCTCCACCACTTCCTCATTCATTCCACAACCCGAGATCCGCACCCCCACCGGCCCAACTCCCGAGGACACCTCTTCCGAGAAGGTGAAGGGCGAGAAACGCCCCCTCCCTCCCTCGGAACTCCCACCGGCGATTCAGAAGACTCCGGCGCACCTGCATCTGCACCAGCTTCAACGAACAAGAGGCGAAGGCGGGATATGAAGAAACTGAACGCTCAGGTAGTCGCAACAGGGGGAGAAACTGACGGAACGACCTCATGTTCTCAGTCGAGGGGAGTTTCGGTCGCTTCGACTCCTCGAGTATTGACTCAGCCGTTGCCTGGTGCTGAGACGGATGCCGCTGCGACGGGTGCAGGTGAGAAACCGAGGAAGTATAATCGAATCGAAAAAGAAGAATGCCAACAGTCGACCAGCAGTAGAACCCTGCACCCCATCCTGATGCGTTCGACCCCGTTCCCCGTTCCCAACGAACGTTGGAAGACCTTACCCCACGGACTATTCTCCACTCCCAGCTCAGCGATACCGATACCTCGCTCATTTCTCTCGCGTAACGACCATCGTCAGTGTATACTGCAGAGACCACAACACCCGACACACGAAATGCCCGTCGCATACGTGCTTGCCGAATCGCAACCATTCTATCACGAATAGCGAGCGACCTCCCATGGTCTAAGTAATCTTTCCTAGATTCGTAATGGGTGCCAGTCACCATGGATTGTATTGTTTCGAGCCCCAGACGACGGTCAGAGCCCCTATGGTTTCCTTTCTCAACATTTAAAGATACTCGAAATTTAGAAAGCCTAAAGGGCCACGAAAAGTCCCACCCACTTAACATTTTCGTAGGATATTTGGGATGAAATCAATATAGGTTGACATATCGGAGGCGCATTTGTCTGGTCCACCACCCTTCAAACCGTTTGAGATCATAACGCATGATTACTACGTCATCATGTTCACTTTCGCAGTGTATATTCTGTACCTCCGTAGATAGCGAGACCTAACACATCTTTTTCTCTCTTCCGAATCCTTATAACGTTGCCCTTTCTGTTTCCCCTTCGGTCTTAGTGTCGCTACCCTACGGGTTGCCTCCAGTTCGATTAGGTACTATACTGTAACCGGAAGCCCGTCGACCCGGTTTGGGCGATGTAGTGACGGCATACAACAGTATCATGGAGCACAGCGCAACTATCATCATCTGCGAGAAGAACCCGAATGTATCTGAGAGCGGCGTCAGTCCCTAATCAAGATTCGAGTGCCCGAGACCCACCAATGTATAAACCAAACGGATGTGAACCGGGATACAGACTTCGAAGAGTTGGAATGGTCAAAACAACGCTAATTGGGAACAAAAATATCCCCTCATTTACCCCTTCCCTCCCCTTCTTGGTGAGGACAAGGACCGTGACGTAGACCGAACCAGCAGTCAAGGCCGAGTTGATTAGCAGCATGCATATTGTAAACGCCCGCGCGAGCTGTGACCTTTTCACTGTAATAATGATAAAGCTAGATTCAACCTCTACAGTGGTCGGCCCTGTCCCGTTGTCGTAGGTGAAGTTGCTCAGTGTCCCCCAATTCTCAGATGAGACGAGAAAGTTTTTTGGTCCCCAACCGGCCGCGAACGTGATGATGGGCACGGTTTCGTTTGTAGCCTTATCGATTGCAAACATAGTGGCGGCGGCGTCATATGTATCGAATGGAGCCATATCCCGAGCAAGACCATGTAGAGGATGGTCCACGACGAAGCCATCGTACAGACTAGACGGAAAGGGAGTTCGTGTGATGAACATAGATGAGGGACTGCGTTGTTAGACTTACCCCATCACCAGTCCTTCCACTAGGCCCGACGGCTGTCTGGCTGGATCGTATGAAAAGGTTGGCTCGGATGCGCTGATCGGTTATGAGTGGGTAGGTTGCAGACACTGACACGAATGTATACCCACCCGTTGAGATATATGTCCACTGGTCGATTAAAAGTACTACAGGTCACGCCCAGTGCCGAGAGGGCTACCAGCCCATATTCCCCACATCCGAGGAGTGTCCATCCGACCGACAGTGTTAGGTTGTTGATATCTATTACAGAACCCTGTCCGGTGAGTGCGATCTACGATATGTCGTATCAGTTCAAACCAAACAAGGGCGAGTAAGAAAACTCACTCCGCTCCTGTCGTCCTGGAGTTGGTCTATTCCAAATCGCATATCCCGATTGTAGGACCCATAGGCGACACCGATAATGAACACCGTAAGAGTAACGTAGAGGGCGAGAGCCGACAAGAGCGGGTAATCGCAGAACCGATCGGCACACCACGAAAAAACAGTTGGTTTGTTTTGTTGGACTGGGTGTGTCGGTAATCCTCCAGGGCCACCATGGGTCGGTGAGGTGACGAGGGGTGAGGTTTGGGGCGGCCCAGACATCTCGTGGGTAAATGGAGAATGCGGATTGGAGTAATTTTAGGCGCAAAAACACCTGCGGCCCTGCTAGTTTGAGGGCAGGCAAACCGAGTAGAGGCGGGGAAGGCGACAAGAAGCTCGAGCCCAGGACCGGTTATACCCCCCTCCAAAACAACAATTCGCATGGCCAACACGTTCCCCCAGGCCCAGGCCACATTCTGACGTCCCTGCTAAAGTCGCTATCCTAGTAGCTTGGAAGCAGAGCCCGGCGGGAATGAATGTGATGGGGCCAAGATGAGCGCCAGCTCATCGATAACAACGGAAGGTCATGGGAGGGCCTGTCGTCGATGTATCCTAGGCTTGGACGGATTGTCAGACTTGTGGGTGAGGATCTGACATCGGCGACGGCCGCAGCCCAACCGGTGATATATGATATCTGGGGTTCCCCTGGCTGATTGCGGCTAATGCGGGCAGATGATCTAAATGCCAAGACAAAAAGAGAGAGAGGCCAGAGCCATAGCCATTTACCGTTCCGCCAAGAGGTGGACAGCGAATTTGTCAGATTCCCTTGCTTGTGGCAAGGTTTCTTCCATCTCCTCTCCCCCCGCGCTGAGGCTGCTCTTGCGTACGGCTTCATTCCCCGCGCGTGCCAACGGTATTGACCCCTTCACGGGTTTCAACTGCACGGACGGCGAAAATATGCACTCCTTGGTATCCCCACGTCGCCGGGCATGGCAGGCACTCCGCGCGAAGATCGACGAGCAGATTGCGGATGTCGCTATCATGCATCGGGCTCAGGGCGTACTTCGAGGGGAGGTTCCGTTACAACGAGGCCGATATTCCACGGGTTTGGCGACCGGGCGGTGGTGTCGACGGCGTTTTCGAGGTCGCGAAAGACAACGTAAGGTTTCCCCTTGCCAAAACCACGGCTAATCCCCTGCTTCAATAGACCCTCACCCTGATCCCGATCTACTCCAAAACCAAACCCGTGGACACCTCGCTTGAGTACTTACTGCCCTCGGAACCGTCATACTTTAGCGGCGAGACGGAAGGATTCGACTTCGAGTCCACCTTCACTCTTCACTCAGCCCGGATTTGACCCCGTCGCCGTCCCCGTCGCCGATCGATCGGTCTCACCCGGAGGTTTTTGTCGAGTTCGAACCAGAGTCGACACGACATAGTACCAACCTTAGCTGGAACAGTTACGATCCCCACAACTCGGACGAGAGCCACGCTAGGCTCATCAACCTCGGGGTCACGGAGGAGCCTGCACCCCCCCACCCACCTTCGCCAAAATTCCCAATCCGTGCGGGTATCGGTCTTCTTCAGCAGGTTTATATCGCATCGAGGGGACAACGTTAATACGAACGAACCGGGTACGCTTTCACCATCACCAGACCCCCGAAACTATGCCTTCTCCGCTTCACATTCTCTTGAACCCTCGGCCCGATTCATATGGCACTCCAAGTAGATCCCGTGTTGGTCGAACTCGCCGGGACCGAAACGACAACCCGAGCCCAGGTCCCGTGTTCACAGTATTGCCCATGACGCTACCAAGTAATCTCGATGACAACGCATTGACTTCCCCTTCGATGATCTCCCTTAACTCCGTCTCCCCTCCCCTCACTCATACCGCTACCCGTACCGAATTCGCTCACCCGCGCACTGGACCCACATCCGAACAGGTCAAGTCCCTCTCATCAGGGGAGGCGTTTGGGAGGTTCAGCCTACCATACGGACCAGATGCTATCGTGTTCGCCGCTCGATCTCCCCCGGATTTCGATTCGATACATCGACCGAATGTCAGTGATCTTGCGCCTAATCCTGACGATGGATTTGCGTCCAGTCTGAGAAGATCGGCGAGAGGGAGGAGGGGCTGCACCGGCGATGATTTGGATCGTGGGGAATCTCCACTCCGCTGAAATCCAGCCTAGATCTATCCATACTACCACGTTTGGTGAATCCCTTTTCACGATCTTCCGACAACGAGTCGCCATCTTGCCGAACGAACACGCGGCTCTCCACAAAGTGAACAAAAGAACTAGACCGGCTTTCAACTCTTATCCAGAGCCACCGCCGGGCCGGGAAGGACGGCGATCCCACCTACCTCAAGCCCACAAGGTGCTATCCCTACGCCTGAACTTTCAATTTCATCGGCCTATGCTGTGTAGGGTGCCTCGGAGATTGAGGAATAAACTTCAGCCAACGGAACCCCACTGAAAAGGATATGTATATTTCTAGTGCCACAGACGGATAGTAGCCACCCACTTATCGTTTTTGTGGGATACTTGAGATGAAACTAAAAAAACAACAACATAGGTTGACATATCGGAGGCGTATTTGTCTGGTCCACTACCCTTTACACCCAGTGATTAGGTGTTTTTACTGACACGGGAAGCCCGTCGATCCGGCGTGGACGGCTTAGCGACAAGATACAACAGTATCATGGAGCACAGCGCGACTATCATCATCTGTGAGAACAACCCGAACGTATCTGAGGGCGGCGTCAGTCCTTGATCAAAATCTGATTACCCGAGACCTACCAATATATATACCAAATGGAGGTGAACCGGGATACAGATTTCGAAGAGCCGGGATAGTCAAAACAACGGTAACTGGGAACAAAATGATTCCTTCGTTTATCCGTTCCCTCCTGGTAAGGACAAGGATTGTGACGTAGACAGAACCAGCAGTCAAGGCCAAGTTGATCAACAGCAAGCACACCGTAAACGCCTGCGCAAGCTGCGACCTTCTCACTGTAATGTACATGGCGCTGGATTGAACCTCTACGGTGGCCGGCCCTGTCCCAGGGTTGTAGGTGTAGCTGCTCCGTGTCGGTCGACTGTTGGATGAGACGACGAAGTTATTCGAACCCTCACCGACCGCAAACGCGATGATGGGCGCGGAACTATTTGTAGCCTTCTCGATCACAAACACAGTGGCGGTGAGGGCGTAGGTATCGAACGGGGCCACATCCTGAGCGAAAACGCTTATAGGATGGACCACGATGAACTCATTGAGGTTATACAGACTGGATGGAGATGGGTTCGTGTGATGAACCTAAATGAGGGATTGCGTTGTTAATCTCACTAGGTCGTTTCATTTCCTGAGTCCAACGGAAGTGTGGCTGGATCATACGAAGAGGTTGGCTCGGATGCACTGTTGGTTGTGAGTGGGTAGGTTACAGACGCTGGCACGAATGTATACCCACCCGTTGAAATATATGTCCACTGCTCGATTACAAGCGTCACACCCTGGGATGCCGTATAGGCCCGCCCAAGAGGGATAGGTCGGTAGTCTATATTCCCCACATCCTGCGATTTCCCACCTGACGGACAGTGTTTGATTGGTGGTATCTAATTGATAACTATGTCCGATGAGCGCGATCTACGATATGTCGTGTCAGTTCAAACCCAACAAGGTCGAGTAAGAAAACTCGCTCCGCTCTGGTCGTATGGGATTTGCTGATATGCAAATCGCATATCCAGATTGAAGGACTGATAGGCGACACCGGCAATAACCCCCGCAAGAGCAATGCAGAGGGCGACAGCCGAGAAGAACGGGTGCTTGCGGGGCAGACCGGCACACCACGAAAACACGGAGCGTATGAATGTTTTTTTTTGTGAGGCCGGGGATGATTTTTCGAGGTCACTATGGGGCGGCGGGGCGATGAGGGGTGTGGTTTGAGACTCCTCGGACATCTTGCGGATAAATGCCGTCGGTCGCGTGGGGCCGGGGAGAATTCGGTGGATTGGAGTGGTTGTAAGCACAAAGACACCTGCGGCCCTGCTGGTTCGAGGGCAGGGAAAACGAGCAGAGGTGGGGAAGGCGATGAGGAACTCGAGCCTAGGGCTGGTTATATCCCCCTCCAAAACAATACTTCGCGTGGCTTACACATTCGCTCAGGTCACATTCTGGCGTCTTTGACAAACCGCCACACAGCCCAGAAGCAGAGCGCGGTGGGAAAAGCCGAGCGCCAGCTCACACAATGAGAAGTTTGCCCGCTGGAGAAACGATAATTGTATGTTGAGCGTTTGGATTGGTTCTTTCGAGACCAAGGCAGATGGAAACCCTTTGAGATCACGGGGACGATGTGGGCGGGAGCATCTCAGTGTTTCTTCAACGAGTAAGCACTCCGTTGCCCCCGGCGTCACCGATAACGACAGACCTTTGCAGTGCTAAGCTTTCATTCGGGTTGATCCAGAGTTGACCCACCCGGCGACAGGGCTTGTCTTAGATAAGATAGCCTACACGACAGGCCATTGAGCACGATACTCGGGTGGTTTGTAGTAGGAAGGACTCACGAGACGCGCAAATTGAAAAGTCGGACCATCTCAGCCCGGGTCAGCAAAACCCTCTGACAACTTTGAGTTAGCTTCTCGATTTGGAGGAAAGAACAAGTCCGCCCTTCGCCCAACGACGAGAGATCAATCAATCGACTCCCTCAGGATGTCCTCGCCATCATCTTTTCCCTCACCATTGCTTCATCGGCACGTAACCCCACGGCCTCCACCATCGAAGGAATCGCGTCGCCCACTCGGGTGTACCGTTACTGGAGAGACGCCACGCCAAGTTGCCAATCCGAACTTTGGTCAGACGTTCACCTCAAAGCAAGCGTAAGTGGACCCTCAACAGCGGTGTGCCGCGACATCGTGCGACCTGTTGGGCAATAAATTATGGGTTCTGGCCCCACTGGGTTTCCTGCCCGAAGAATTCACACCGCTCCAGGCTTTACAGGAGCCATGTCGCCCATCACAGACAGCCGAGACCAGATACCAATTTTGACCGTCCGCATCGCAGGCTGTCGCTTCTTCCGCGATTACTTCCACCTCGATTTTTCGAATCTAGGAGAGCTCGCCTGGGATGACCTTTGCGTGCAGAACCTCTCCAGTTCGCGATTCCACCCCTGCGGAGCGATCGAAATGTCAGCTGCCGAGTCTGAGGTATCTCTCCGTCAAGAAGGGCTTGGACTGGCCAATGAGGTTCGCCACTGGGTTAACGAGGTTCAAGCTCGAAGGCCCAATGGCCGTTCCAGTTACAGCTTTTATAGATTTCCTTCGGCAGAACCAAACCCCCGAACACCTCAAACTGGTCAACGTATCCATACCGTTCGTTCTCTCCCGGACCCAGCCTATCGCCTTGAACCGACTACTCACCTTCTTGACCCACAACGTGGAGAACAGGCGCATCCCCTCCCACACAACGCTCCTGAGGATCCGGACCATCGAGTTGGCACCATTTCATCCCCCAAGGGCGCGGTTCCCGACTATTTGGTCCGTCCTTCAGCTTCCGTCGGGCACAGATACGATTTGCCTTCGCTACAATCACGCGATTTGAAGTTCACCCATGGAAAATATCAATCGTGGGGATCAACGCGACCGTACGCACTCAATCGGTTCGACCTCATCGGGCGCACTGCGGGGAACCCGTTTTCACCGCCTTGTTTGACACTCCAACCGAAATTTTCGTTGGGCTCGGTCACCTTCTCTGTGCTTCAAGCTTCAAGCCCGGACAGCGCACCGCTAGAAAACCTTTCACACCCGACCAGGATACATTGCGCGTCGGGTTTACGTGGTCGTTGAAGATGATTCATATAGTGCTTGTACCGACTCCCCGCGCGCGCTTGTCTGGAGCTGAGCATTTTGAGAGATCGAAGGTCATGTCCGAGACACTTGTGACCGGGTTTTCGGCTTGGGGCCTCGCTGGTACAAAATTTCGACGTTATGGGTAAGGGGTATTTCTTCTCCGAGGGTGCCATCGCTTTTCTGACGAAACCTCTAATCCTCCGGCGAGTTGGTGGCTTCGATGTAGATGAGAGGCGTTTGCGGAAGAGGTGTTGAAAATCAACCGCGCTGGATCATGGGCAGGGTGCCGGTTGCCGGGGTTCATTCATCGATATCTGAGGGCCCTCCAAGTAAGCAGCGTAAGTTGGTGAAATTGGAGCACCCCCCGCGTGCACTTATCCGGGAGCCGAGGACTTTGAGAGAGTGAAGGTCAACATCTGAGGCATTTGTGACCGCGGGGTTTTTGACTTGGGGGCTCGCTAGTACAAAATCCAAAATTAAAAAAAAAAAAAACCTTCGACGTTTGGGGTAAGGGTATTTTTTCCTGGGGGTACTGTCGCTGGGATTTATTGATCAATATCTGAGGGCCTCCCCAAGTAGCGTAGGTCAATAAAATTGGAACTTTTGGCATAGGGACGCCACCAGCGCCCGGTATGGTTGAAGGAGGTGAGATTCCAGTCATTCCCGCCACCAGTAATTTGGACGGTTGCCCGGTTTTCGAGCGAAATGGCCATAGCTTTGCGATTCCAGATGTTGCGGTTCGGAACAGTTCCCTCATAAATGGATATTCGCGTGCACATGTCGTAGTGGCCTTATGAAAAGTCACTCAGTAGCTACATAATGTAAACGCAGGCCAAGAAAAAACAAAACAAACAACAGGGAGAGAAAAATACAATCGTCAACTTGTGAGGGCAGAGTCTTAACTAGGGACCACCGCAACTGGCGTCGACGTCCCACCGGTAATAAAACAACAGTACACCGATCCATAACTCACATAGAGGGCACCACCACCTCCGCGGCTCCATTCCGCTCGAATAAACCTCCAATAACTTCTTACATGAGGACGCACCCCTCCCTATCCGGTCCAGTCTCAAATATCGTCGGGGTCCCAGCACCCGCGAACCTCGAACTCCTCCCACCTCCCACCCCAGGCCACCACCTCATCCTAGCTCCACCTCCTCCCCCACCTCCCACACCGCCAACACCCAAATCGTCCGACGTCCTGTTCCTCCCACCCCTTCCCTTCCCAATCGCTTTATTAATTTTGGCTCGTCTCTCCCTCGCAGCCTTGATATGATCCACGACCTGCCAAGTGTAGAACGTCTTGACCACCACCCGCTCTGGATCACACTCGTCCATCACCGCATTCTCACCGTTCCTCCTCCCACCGTCACCCCCACCCACTTCAGCAGCGATATCGGCGTATTCACCGTCCCTCGAATCGAGGTATCCCAGCTTCCTCGCCCCATAGGCTCTCCACCCCACCCTGGGTCGGATGAGGGAGAAGATATCCTTGGTAGCCCCATCCCCGATGCTCCTGCAATCTATCGCGACCAGCCTCGCGCCCCGCACCCCACGCTCCCTGGAGAGTTTCACAAACTCTTTAACGGTCCCGGGTAAAATCCTCGTCCCGTCAGCCTCCAAAACTCGTAACCTGGGACACCTCCGCACCAAGGCGAGCAAAGCGTTGTTGTTCACCCCAGCAGCGTGCGAGATGACCAGATCCTCGAGGGCATGACCAGACTGAGGAGCGGGACCGTCTGCCAGGACCGGCGACGCAGGGTCTGAGGATGAAGGATCCGGAGTGAGAACCTCGATCAACGCGTCTCCCACGTCCGCCGCATCCTCCAAATCGACCTTCCGGATCCAAGGCGTAGTCTTGAATAGTTTAATCAACCCCTCCTCCCGGACTTCACCCCCAATCCCGCCCATCTCGAGAAACTCCAACCTCGGGACGGCATGAGCGAGATGCGAAGCAGCGATATCCGTCAGAAGAGCACAACAGGACAAGTTGACATGCCGCAGCTGGGTTACCCGCCTTCGGTATTTGGTAGGATCTCCGGGGTCTCGGCCTGCTTCTTTGGAGGAGAGTAGGACAGATTCTTGGTGGTGGTTCCACTTCAGTGTGCGTCCCATGCCGCGCTCTCGCCTTTCTCTCTCTTCGGAAGCGGCCAAGAATGAAGATGGGAAAGATGCCAAACTAGGCCACGAAGAAGGTGAGGAGAGGGGGTATCCCATGGTCGGGGACGGCGAGGAAGATGGAAACGGCGAAGCGGGCGGAGAAGGTACACCCCAATCCTCTGGCCACCTCACGAAAGCGTCCACAGCGGAATTATGCAAGTCCTTGGCGTAACTGAGATCCAGCACCTCCAACTCCGGACAGGTCCGACCCATCTTCTCCATGACATCGTTGTCTACCCCTCTTACCCCGGAAACCCTGAGGTCCCTCAATCGAAGTGTCTCGTCCCGATCCATCGCAGCGGTAAAGTATGATCTCAACCCTTCCGCGTCGGCGTTCAGACACCTCGAGAGGTTGAGGTGGGTAATCAAAGGCGCAGAAGTCGACAGCGTGTCCAGAGTCACGTTTGTAACAGCCTTCAGCCCTTTCACGTTCAGCCTCTCGAGCATGGGTGAGCAGCGAAGAAGCCGGTGTAACGGTCGAGTGGTCACGCTAGAGCAGCCTTGAAGGTTGATTTCGGACAGTTGGGTATGAGGCAGGGTGTGCGAAGGAGCGGGGTACAGGCACAGGTGTTCTGCGATCGAATCCAGTGTTTCTGGGGGAAGCCTGGTATGACCGGTGAGGTTGAGCGAAGTGATAAATGCACCAGCGGTCTTGGCTAGCGTCGTCAATACAGGAGCAGGGAGGCGAGGGAAAGAAGAGAGGTCAAGTTTACGCCAGAGTTGACCATCAAAGACCAGGTCCCGCCAAGCCTTGGATACCTATTACATCTATGAGTTCGCCTCCAGCAGTGATTAGAACTCCAACTCACCCTGCCAAGTTTGATCAACTCCCGAATACCTCTGTCCCTCCCAACCCACTTATTCCGCCCCAATCCCGCCTTGTGAGCCGTCCACTTGACAGACCCCGACTTGGTCTTCGCGATAACGCCGTTTGGACCAGCGTTAACCAACCGCTCGTGGTCCCTCTCATGCACCCAGACAACCCAAGCGAGAATGGTCAGCTTGACTTCCCTCGGAAGGAGCTCGTCAAATAACGCTCCCTTCATCTCCTCCTTCTCCTCGCTGCCACCCTCCACATCGCTGTCAGGATGAAACCGAAGGGGTTCGAACACATCTAACTGAGGCGTGGAGATAATATCCAACGCAGATATCGGGCCGGAAGCGGGAAGTGGGAAAGGCGAGGAATAAGACCGCCCTTTAGCTTTTAGTAAAGTGGCTTCGGAGGGTCGAGTGGTGATAAGGGGGATCGGAACTGGGTCAGCGTACAGCGTAGCCAAATTATGGGGGAACTCGAGTGGAGTACCGGGGATCGGGGAATTGGAAGGAGAGTCCGGGGTGGAAAGCACTCGACCGCTAGGCCCGCTGGCGGGGTCAGGAATAGTATTAGGGTTTAAGTTGAGATTTATAGTAGGCGAAGAGTCAGCTGGAATGGTCAACCCGCACTTGGGGAAGAAGCACGATGTCATCCTGACAACCGACGCGTCTGGAAGGTCCAGATCCAGAACCCTGCTACCACGAGCGTTGTTGCTGTCTGTAACCGCAGTATTAGGGGCTGGGAGTCGGGTGCCATGAGCAAAAGACGTCGAAAGAGACGGAGGTGGGGTCATAGGTCGACTGTTGCCCACACTGGTCGGTTCTGAATTAGACCAATCGCCGGCGCGTTTTCTGGGGAACAATTTCCTCGCGATCCCGCTTCCAATGCCGAAGCTTGGGGGCGTCCGACTCCTAAAAACCGATCCCAAACGCCCTTTGGACTTTTCTCTAGCCGTTCCCTGGACGGGGGTCATGCGCAAGGTCAGTGCGGCATCCGAATTGGAGTGGTGGAGGCGGTGGGGACGAAACCCGTTCGAAAACGAGTGTCGGCGGGATGGAATATGGTGGGGTGGTGTGTACGTGAGAGGAGGGACGAAGCGCTGAAGGACCTGCGGGGATTCTAGGAGGTGCCTCGGGAGTGGGGATTGGAGGTTCGAAGTGGAAGAAAGTAAGAACCGACTTCTGTATTCGGATGTGTCAACCTCCATTCCAGCGTCCGTCTCAATCGGGTCATCTGTATCAGTGGGATACGCCCTCCCCCTTGAGATGTACGAAGGGGAAGCAGCGAGTTTGGATGAACCAGGGGCACCGATGTCCGGCCACAAGTCGCTAGAGGGGGACGTGATGGTCACCGGGGGTGAGAAACCCAAAGGCGGTAAAACCGGAGGCGAATCGTCATCTTCTCTGTTCCTCTCCTTGCCCTTGCCCTTCAGGTCTTTTGTGTGCCTTTTGTCGTGAGCTTGAGAGGCAATACGAGGAGGAGAGTGAGTGTATGCTCCGACCCGATCTGCGGGCGTCTGAACCAGGATATCAGCGGACGAGGACGCCGAAGGAAACGACGAGGGCGATAAGGAGAGCATCGGTAATCCATTGTTCGGGTCGCAGTCGGAATGGGATTGAGAATTTGAGCGTGAGGATAAGGAGAAAGCAGGTTCGAGGGAGAGAGCGAAGAGGTCGTGTTGACTCGGACTCGTGGTGCGTCGGATGAGCATCGGCTGTGCGGCGAGAAGGTTCTTGACTTTCGACGACGCACCGTCTGCCCGTTTCTCCCCCAAGCACTGAGCGGATCGTCGTTCGTCGTGGGTAGAAGAAAGTGAGGTTTGGAGACGAAAAGCGGGAGGCAGATATGTTTGGAGAATCCGGTCGGGTGTTGCTTGGGTCGGATCGACACCGGCGACGGACGAAGTGGGCCGCTCGCCGTCAACCCGAGGCAGGCCGTCGACGTCGAACCATCTTGTAGGATCCTCCGGACCGTCAAAGTGGAAGAGAACGTCTTCGTTCTGGGTGCGATTGGGTTCGGAGGTCATGGTCAGTGACTGACGAGAAGTGCCGTTCTTTAATGAAACAAGAACCGATATGAAACCCCGCTCGGTGTGCAGGTACAGAGGTACTTCAGGGAAGAGAGAGGGTGGAGAAAGAGAAGGAAGACGAGTTCATCCAGAAAGCCGAAAGATGACGCAACGAACACTCTCAAATCGACTATTCGGGCTCACACTGGATCAGAGGCTGGAGCAAGGATACGAAAGGAACCTCGCGCGGAGATATCTTATCAGGATGGCATACTGCGAAATCACATCGTGGCCACACAACAAAAGATATACGTTAACGGAATGACGCTAGAGTACAAACAGAGTGTGGTAATGGAAAGTCAACGGCAAAAACAAAAAATAACAAAGAAATACACAGTCGACACCCTCAGAGACGGCTGTGGCAGGAGAGAGAGGTCAGTCTTTGGTCTTTGCAGCTTCTCTCTCCTCCTTCTTCTTGTGCCAGTTAGCGGCTCCCATCTTGAACCTGAGGAGGAGGAGGGGGAGGAGAGATCGATCAGCACCAGTCGGGTCAGAAGGCAGCAAGGCTCACCGCTCGACATGATCAAGGTCAGGAAACTCCTCCTTGAGTTTCTTCAGCTCGCTCTTCATAAATCTGTTATACGCGTTCGACTTCTTCGGTCCACCTCCACCCCCAGACTTTTCTAAAATCAGAAGGAAAAAAAAAGAAAAACGCAAATAAAAGTCGGCTCGCATGTTCTCCCAATCGCGAGAGGAAAAAAGAAATCGTTTGTCACGGACTCTTCTTGGTCACCCCTGAATCTGATTTAGGAGCCATCTCGTGCGTTCAAAGCGTGTTGGAAATAATCTAGACAACGGGGTCGGATCTCTGCGCAGGGGTTCTCTAGACGGACGGCACTCACATGGAGCAGGACGTGGGGGGGGTGGTTGATGATGGGATGAGAGGGAGAGAGGGAAAGCGGGGGGGAGGTGGTCATCTCCTTCACTACACTAAAAGTAACCCTGTGTGCGCTGACCTATGCAAAGATCGGAACGCTTGCCGCTTTTGGTGCGATCATGGGACCTCTCCCACCCCCGGCAAGCATCCCCTGGGCCTCACCTGCCCTCTGCCCTTCCACTCCACACCACCCAAAACCTGACCTGCCTTACACGCGAAAGTCTGCCATTGCCAACCCACCGGAATATCTTCCTTTGGGGGTGTCCCCTAAACGGCCCCGGATTGACCGACGATCCAAACGAACTCCACTTCTCTGGAGTATCACCGTCTCGCCGTCAGAAACCACAGAATTCAAGACGTCTGCTTCCGCGTTCGTCGTCATACCGTCGTAACCCTAGTCCTTCCGTCCGAATCATTCTTGCCTTCATTTGGCTCGGACGGGCAGCGGTTGATCCGGATCTCTCTGCTCTTTTCGAAATAAACCTCCCACCTCGCGGCTCCGGCCGCCCACGAACGGCATCTTGGCTGCCCGAAAGGCCGCGGCGTTTCGTGTATTCAAATTACTGGCGCTCAACCAGCCATTATTGCTCGGGTAGAGTCCCTTCCTTTTCCTACACCGCTCTCGTCTCTCCGTGCTCGAGACCACATGTGAACGAGTTCGGGCGATGGGAATGGAAGAACATCGGAAACAACCGACCAATCCGACAAATTTACATAAAATCATGTTTGTACACTGACAGTCCATACATCTTCCACGGTATCAATTGTAAAAGGGGATATGCATAAGCTGCCGTTGCGTATCGTTCTACAAAGGTAAAAGCATTGGCAGGAGTACACGATACAAAGGGACGGGGTTCAAGACATTTCGAAAGTGAAAGGATAGGGAATATATGTTTGTCAGCATCCGTTCGAATCGGCCAGGGATGGAACGCGGAGGAGGAATAATTCGTGCAGGTCCTCCAGTGTAGGGAAGAACGAAGGGATAGAATGGCGTATAGGGGAAGGAGATGAGACAAGACAAGGTGTTTATCCGAAGAAAACCAGACGGGCAGACTTGAAGGGGGGGATTGGGCCAACGGGGAACTTTCACCAAAATCCTTGGTTCGTAACGTCCGACCACCCACTCGCACTCTTCGCCTTCCCTTTCGCCTTTCCCTTCCTCTTCCCACCCTCCACCCACTCGTCGTCACCTCCGTCCCTATCGCCTTCAAGATCAGGCGCAGGCGCAACCATCGGAGCAGGCTCGTCCCCACTCGCGTAATCCATTTCATCTCCATCCTCGACCAGATCCGCCCACGACTTCTTCCCAGGTTCCATGCTGGGAGCAGTCCTGAATCCGTCGCCACGTTGGGAAACGCTATCGTCCATTCCAAGTTCGCTGGGGGTCCAATCCTTCGCACCTTCCGTTTTACCCCACGCAGACTTGACCGGGGGCTTGACTGGGGACTTGACCGGAGCTCCTCGACCTACAGGGTTCGGGCTGCGTGTCTCGCCCCATCCGGCCTTCTTACCGTTAGGTTTGTTTCCAGCCTCCCCAGGTTTAGACCACGGACCAGCCTGAGAGCTACCACCGATCTCACTCTGAGACCAATCCTTCGCTGCAGGGGGATTCCAGGGACCGTCTTTGTCGTCACCGCTATCGTCCTTTACGCTCGGATTGGAATTGGACTTTCCGTCGGGTTTCGCAGACTGACCCATCTCGCTCGGGCTCCACGCGTTGTTGTCGGCTCCCCAAGCGGTGTTACCTTTGGGATTGCTATCGGGTTTAGGCCACGCATTCCTGGGAGGAGTGACGCCATTAGCCCCCCCTGGAGCCGCGTTTTCTGCGGAAAAGAGCGGTTCAGACGGGGTACTTGGGATATTTTTGCATGACAAAAGTCACCATCTCTCGGGGAACGAGGTCCGGAATCCCTCCCAAATCCTCCTCTTCCTCTAGGCGGCACACCTCGCATTCCGCGCACAGCTCCACGGCCACCCCTTCCACCTCTCCCATTATTCGGACCACCGTTTCCGCTCCGCCAGTTCTGGCGCTCTTGCGAGTCCTTCAACTCCTTCAACTTCTTTTGTTGTTCCCGAAGTTGCTTCCCGTACACCTTGCAAACCCCTCTCGAACACACCTTCCCATGGAAATCGCACAACAGCGTGTCATCGTCCTTCTTCCGTTTCTTGTTCATTTCCTCCAATGGGTCTCCCCACAGAGAGTCCTTGACGACGATGGATTTGGCAGACACCCCACTCACGTGGACCCCGACCCCGGTGTGGTCGAGTGGGTCAGGACCAGGGGGCGGGAGAGCCGGAGATGAAACAATTCCCGCCGAGGCGAGGACATCCTCGAGACCGGCTCCATAGTATTCTTGGACCTCTTCCTCACCTTCTAAATCCATCGCGACGGTGTGAGCCACGAGTTCGTCCACATCAATGGATGGTTTGTCCGTCGCCTTCTCTTTCCCTTTTCCTTTGCCGTTGGTGACAAGATTGGGAGGCAGAGTCCCAGGAGATTTGGTGTCAACACCACTATGGTTTGGGGGGACAGGCGGTCCGACATTGTTGTTTCGAGGTGCTGCGGTGCGTCCCCGCTGGTCTAGAAGGCGAGCGAGTAAGCGCTTGTTAATCCCATCTAGTGTCTCGAAGTCGACCCAATAATCCTACCGTTTGGCTGGGACCCGGCCTTGTCTTTGATGGCCTTAGACGTTGGTTTGGCCCACGCGCTCTCCGGAAGTGCCTTTACCTTGGCCCATTTCAGCGTTCCAGGAACTACAGTTTATGATAAAACACATCCAGCGGAGCCAGTTGAGAATGAAAGTTGACCGACCTTCTCTGGGCATCTCGGGGAGTATTGGAACGGGGAAAAGATCGACAGGTAAAGGACGACAGAAACCGCGGTTCGTAGGGTCTTCCATTGGAACTTCGCAGCGACTTGAAAGGGGATAAGGCAGACGAAACACTCTAAGGGACACCGGTGTCAAGATGTGCACAAATTAATACAGATGACCGCGAGACGAACCCATCTTTTTTGACGATACGCTCCCATTCCGCCTGTCCACCGGCGCGTAATCATTCGATCAAGCTTTTCACGATATCACCGTGTGGGAAAACATTACCTGATCATAGTAGAGCCTATGAAAAGAGTAATCAGAGCAGTCCTCGAAGCTGAACGTCGATCGTGCTTACGACGTGTGTTTACGACCATCCCTCGGCATGAACCAGATGTCCTATGAAAAGCGGTCAAAATCCTAGGCCCTGTTTGGACTTGACTCGACATACTTCAAAGTCGATTCGCTTCCAACCTAATAAACGAAAGCTCGGATCGCCACATACTTACCCCACGAGGACGTTCGCACGTACCTTCTTTCTGGACGTCCCTGATATTTTTGAAGATGCAATAGAATATACCGGACACGTGCCTCATCTCTCCCTCGGAGGGGTTCAACAAGATGTCCTTCCAGGTATGTTTCCCCAAGAGCTTGCGTTTGTCATCTCCGATCGTCCTGTTCGGACAAGCGAAAACGCAAATTGGCGCTCGATTGAGAGAACGAAGAGAGAAAAAGGGAGACCGTGTACGCACTTTGAGACTTCGAGAATGACTGTGTTGCGTGCCTGAGAAGAGGTAACAAGCGGATCCATGACATCAATATCGTATGTTCCCAATGATCCTCACGATAGGCCACCCATCCGCGGCGATCCACATACATGGGCGCTAAAACGGAGCACACGAGCCTCGCTTGCGCACATATTAATGTCTCGCATGCGGGGTCGAGGGGTGGGGGGCAAGGGGAGAAAAAGCCTCGCGGAATAAGTGAAAGGTGATACTCACGGATGGTTTGTGATAAAATGCGCGAAAATGTACTGGCGGTACGATCGACCCCAACCATCGCGCCAAACGTTCGACGTCTTCCTCAACCTCCATGTTCGCGTGCTGAGGATACGGATAAAAGATTGTCATAAAGACCTCATCTTGAGGAGGCGGTGGTGTTTTGGCGCGTTGAGGCATCGTCGTTGATTGATGCTGTGAGCCGGGGACGGGTGGAAAGCTTATCGAGGCGGGTTTCAAAAGAGATCTCGGCTGTTCTGAGAATCACCGCGTCAAGATTTGTATGTAGTTCAAGAACACGGAGGGTAGAGCAGAAGAAAACGCTAGAGACGACTGTGGCGGGTAGGGAAGAGAAGAAGGGGGGGAGTGGCGGTTCGTTGAAAGATATGCAGTACAGGTTTCTTTGGACATTGATCCTCCCCAGAGAACGTTCCAGGCAATTGCCCTCACGTGATGCGACCGCGAATCAAATTCTGAAAGGCCGGGCGGTCTTTGATGTGAGGGATCACCCAAACGCTGACACACAACGTCTCCTCAGCAGATCCGCATCTGGTATCCGCACCTGCGCTCCTACAATGACTGAGCCGCTGAGCTTTGAAGATGCCCAAAGGCGCATCGATGAGATCTCCGAGGTGACACAGCCCGCGATCTCTCCGCCCGGTTCTGATTATACCTCCGCTTTAGGAGCTCGCAAGTGGGCGTTCAATTTCGAAGAGCAAAACTACTATCGAGCTTCGGAGGTTGTGTGGTCACCATCGCACAGTCCCTACACCATACAAACTTGAAGGCGTCGTGAAGGAGGGGGACTGTGCGCATCACATCTCCCAGGTGACCGAAATTTGGAAGGGTGGGTACGGCGGCGAGATGGTGGCTCTCAAGATTCTTAGGGTGACGCGAGACGATCCCCAGATACAAAGGGCCAAAAGTGTAAGTATGTCGCGCGATCCCTGGAGGGCCACCCGTCGTTGTTTCTGACAGATGATATAGCGGTTTTGCAAGGAGGTAGCAGTGATGAAGCAGCTCGAACACAATAACATCCTCCCTCTCTACGGGGTATCAACGACTGTATCCGACTTTTGCCTGGTCTTCCCCTGGTACGACAACGGAAGCATCACGGAGTATCTGAAAAAGAAACCAGATACCAATCGATTCGACTTGGCCAGTACCTATCAGGCAAACCACACACTCCTGGCGCTTACCTGTACCCACACGAACAGTTATTAGGTGCGGCCAGTGGACTGCGCTTCCTGCACGATAACCGTCTAGTTCACGGTTCCTTGAGACCAGTATGCGAAGCTTCATCCTCATTGATCAGATTTAACGCTATCAACAGAATCACATATTGGTCGATGACAACGAAACTGCTCGATTAGCCGCCGGAGGTCGCAGCTCGATTGTGGCCGTACCAGGTACTTCAACTGCGGGCCATATGCAATCTGGGGGAGACATCGACAACTACCGGTATTCGGCGCCAGAAATTCAGTGGCCCGAAGACCATGGTATGGATAAAATCCTCATAACGAAAGAGAGCGACGTGTACGGAATTGGAATGGTCGTCTATGAGGCAAGTTCCCACCGTCCTGACCCTAGGGTCAATCAAATCTCACACTGATCTCCTAGGTCTTGACGGGGATCATGCCGTACTCCGGATCGAGTGATGCCGCTACATTGCGCAAGATACAGGCCGGGGAAACGCCTCAACAACCCTACGACGGGATCGACGACGCGGTCTGGGATTTCCTTGAGAAATGCTGGGACAGTGACCCTTCGAAACGCCCGTCAACCGCCCAAGTTTCCAATGCCTTCTCTGAATTCCATTCCCTTCCCCAGGTCATGCCCACCTCTGCGATAGAAGAGCTACCGGGGAAATTGAAGCTACAGGTTCAAAGCATCAAAATCTCGCTCGATAAATCGAAGCAACAGCAGTTTTCTATCAAGTTCAAGTACGGGACCAGGGGCCACACTACTGCGCTGGCGAAGCCTGTGGGTGGTCCGGGTGAACACGCGTGGTTCGCGGTTCGTTCACTTCTACCCTCGCCACCATCGCTAAGCCTCACACAGGAGCGGTCCGGAAATCTGGTTCATAGAAACTAGTAAACAGTTTCACGGACAGTTGGTCTCCTTCGAAGTACTCCTCCGGACATCTGTGTTCAAGAAAGACAAGGTTTGCGCCACAGGGAATTTCTCTGTGAGTCCGTAGCCTCTGTGCAGCTCCCACGTAGTTGACCATCCACGTGCAGCTTATAAAGAACCTCAACAAACAGATCCACCTTAAACTTGAGGCACCGGACAGTGCTAAACCGGCAGTGCTCAGGATGTGCTTGATGGAATTGTAGTTCCCGGCACGCGCCCGCACTAGAATCCGGATCATCTGAACCTCCTCAGAGGCAGCCTGCAGACCTAACGGTGGTTCGGAGCCACCCACGTCTATCGGCCACAGAACCATCCCATATCAATCCGATGATCGTTATCCCTGTTGTATGAGCTTTTATTATGGCTTATGGCGAAATATTACGAGCTTGCAAACGTATCCGCCAAATTGACGATTGAACCTACTCTCCATACCATCCGGATTTGGCATAGTCTCAGTCCTCGCTGCACGACTCTTGGGCGTTTGGTTCGCCCGATGTCCAAGTCGGTGTTCGGAGCGGTGGTTGATTCCAACACGATAGTGAAACCCACCAGATCCGTGTGGTCGTGTGCCTCACGTTGTTTGCGTTTGTTTGACAAAAAAGTTCAAACGTTCAAATAACGACATCGTTTGGGGCTCTCATCTGAGATCTGACGCGATATCACCGATCCGCGGTCCCTCGACTGGCCTGCAAATCGCGAAACGCGAATACCATTAGGTGTTCGGAACGGGCAGTCGACACAGGGTTGGTTATATGCTCGCGTCTCTCCCACTTCCCGGACTGATACCAGCAATTCTTTCAACCACGCTCTTCCCACTGATGATCCCCGTCGTAGCAATCAGGAACCTTCGACCTACCGACCAAAACACGGTCAGCACAGTAAACGCAAACGTAGTAGTCACCACGGACCTCTGCTTTGCTTAGCAGTCCATCGGATGGCTGCAATCTCTGTGTAGGTACAACCTCCCAGGAAGAAAACTGCCGTAGTCTTGCTTTGTTCTCGCGAGGAAGCTAAGATGCTTGAGTGAGGTCACCCAAAGAGACCACTCTCCAGACACGTACTTCGGAAAATCGAACCAGGGTTTACCACGTTGGCCGGAACCAACCCTTTCGGTACAAAATCCACTGTCTCTCCCGGAATACTCGCCAGTACGTCTTCAAATCCTTTCCATCCCACGATAGGATGCGCCTGTACCTTCACTGATACGTTCCTCGCATCCACAGTACCATCTACTGATTCTCCCTCCGTCGGCCTGTTCGTCTTGTCGAGTGCCGGGTTGCTCAGCACGCCACCCTTCTGTGCCACACATTGTACTAGCCTGACACTGATAGGCGCATATCCAGAGTACACGTAGCTGATGTCGTTCTCCAGTTCATCTACGTTATCGATGTCGTCGATTAAAAGTCGAAGCGACTTGCGTAAGGAGGCAAAGGGGTACTTCGAGGCGGCAAGCTCGTAAGGTGTCGGTGCTTGAAGAGGGTTAGGTTGGAGTATACAAAGAGGAGGAGCTGTGAGTGATAACAGGAGGGGTAGGAGGTTGTATCCGTATGTCTGGGTTCTGGGTGTTAGGGTCGAGCAACAAGCGAGAAAGTTTCATGCAAACCTGCAGGAAATCGCGCTTTATTCGATCAAGAACCTTTGTCTTGATGCCACCCGACGTGATGCTTGCCAGACACAGAAGCCTCACGACTATTTGCATTTCTGCGCCTTGCGCAATCATATCCTCGATTGAGGTAATTTGGTTCGCCACATTATACGACGCAAGGAGATCTAGAGGCGAGTAATCGACAAAGTCAGCACGCCTCTGGGGACAAGAAGGAAACGGCCAAATACTCTGTTGAATTTCGAGAGACCTGTTGAATTCCGTCGTCCGTGTGAGCGGAACCAGCATCTCTGAGAGGCGCGTGTCTAAGATACCCCATCAGATATCGGTATCAAGGCGTTCGAGGAGAAATCACCGACGCAAGCCCAACGATTGGTGTTCGGTTTGCAGCCCACCCAATTTCCCAACAAAGTCCTTCAGCTGCGCGACGGTCTTGGCTTGATGCCGGCGCTAGAAGCGATGAGAGACCATCAACGGATGTCAGCAAGGCAATACAAATCGGCCCAACCTTATAATCCTCATCCAGTCGATGAGCGACCTTGTTCAACTTCTTTCCGACGGCCGAGAAGTTTAGATCCCTTATCTCTTCGAAGAGTGGGTCTGTTGAGGCTGAAAGGTTGTGTTTTTTCTTCTTATCCCGATTTATCAGACCTGCTGCAGGACCGGGGGCGGTAGGGGAAGTCGACGGGCCGGCAGCTGGTTGAGCGCCCGGTCCTGTCTGAGGCGCGAGAACGGATTGTGGTAGTTCCACATAGGCTGAAAATTTGATCAATGATGATTCCGGACGGAGAGTACGAGGATTACTCACAATTCTTGATACCAACCAACTCGTCTATAAGGCCCTCATAAGTCAATTGAGTGAGAAATGGTGTGATCATATCGACCCTCCGATCCAGTATGATCAGGGAATCAAATTTATCAGAGGCAACGGAGGGGTCATTGTTCGTAGGAAGGAGAGCGGATTCCTTGTCCAACAATTGAGAGAGCCGCTGACAAAGGTAGGGACGAGGTCAGGAGAGACCCCCCGCAGGAATTTCAGGAGAAGACGAACAAGGGCAAAATTACCCTTCCCAAGGATTCGAGGGAAAGGTCCAAACAATTTCTGAAGTGTCACCAGCGCTTGTGCGGAGTCGTATATGCTCGTTTCATCCCCGTCCTAATTTTGTTCTGTGGGCAACCAATCCTGCCAGTCGAAGACGGGTACATACCACCCATATTTCCTTGAAAGCGTTGTCATTCTCCAACGAGACCACGTCCTCCGCGAGCGGAATGAACTGGAGATTGTACGAAGAGATGTTGACCTCTCCCAACACGCCCTCCTCTTCCAGGATCCGGCTGACAAGAGTCGAAACGCGCGGGATAAGTATGAGGGTGTACGCGTGTTTCTGAGACTCCTTCGCGTGTCTCTTGACCTGGTCTGTCCGTGGAGGTTATCAGACACAGATGGTGGTCAGGGTGGGATTTGGGGGACTTGCCAGCGACGATCTTGATATTGCGAATGAGAGGACGGCAAAGATACACCACATTAGCTGTTGTGGAAGTCAGAGGACCTGATTCGAGCCAGAACATCTTGTCGACTCCATGGTGCTTTCAACGGGTGTCAGGCAGGCACAATCTCACCGCGAGGACAGAAGTTGGACTCACTTTCAGGAGAGACACATCCGTGACCAGACCCAATGGCCCTGCAATCGAATTATCTAACACAAGCGTTTTTGCACCATTAATCTTTGGAAGAAAACTCTTGAAATCAGCTTCCCCGTCCGTCTACACCGAAGCCGCGAGATCCAGCTGAAGCGCACCGAGTTCAGAGAGTCGATCAGGGCCTTTCTCCCAATCTCCTTGAACACGGAGACATCTGGACCCGGTTCTTCATCTTGTTCCAGCCTGGAGAGATGGGGGATCCGCTGTTCGTCCTTGCTCGAGTTCGCGGTAGAAGGGGCAGCCATTTCACGTGGCGTTGATCACCGATCTCTCCACCCGCTCACAGCAGAGCCTGCTCAGAAGGCGCCTTGATCTCCCTGCTGCAACTAAAACGGAGCTATTTCTAAATCTTATGGCGCATTCCTGGGTTACATCGCATTAGCACGGTTCGAAACTTATTGCGGGCGAACCAGAAATTTCTTTCAAATATCAACGCTGGAGGTCAGTCCATCCCATCAAGGGCATCAGCAAAACGGTCGCCAACTTATTTTCCCGCCGGCCAAACACGACCGAATCCCCCGCTACAAATGGCGGAGTATTTCGCTCTCTTACTGATGGGATCTACCGTGCTAACTCGTCTGGCCTGTGGCCGGCGCATAGACCAGTGTCGAGTCCTTTATTTTCCAGCAACTCACTACTCTGTGATGGCGGTCTGTTTTGTGTGTCGGCGTCGCCTGCCATTCGGCATGACCACCAATTATCAAGTCACAAACTGAACGAGGGCACAGCGGGGCAAGAGCGAGGGAACACCGGGAATGGACGGAAATGGAAGGATGGGAGACGAGTTTCTGGGTGCAGCACAGGAAAACGGGGCAACGGACGAAATGGTGAACGGGGCTGAACGGTATTAAAACAAAGCGAGAACTTCTGAGTAGCATTACGGCTGTGAGGGTCAAGCCTAAACTAGTTTGGCATTCGCTTTCAGAGCGGATGCGATGGCCGCGCCTGCCCCTCCCCTCTTCTCGTCAAGTTTCATTGGCGGCTGATACAGTTCCGAGCGTTCGGCCTGGCGCTTCTTTTTCTTCGCGAGAGCTTCCAGAG
>Ga0307517_10003070_pt1 | contig 26351 bp, 26 predicted proteins | sample 23_EM_MG_FD_194515 | JGI IMG/M metagenome (GOLD analysis project Ga0307517, IMG submission 194515) | Populus trichocarpa ectomycorrhiza microbial communities from riparian zone in the Pacific Northwest, United States - 23_EM | ecosystem: Host-associated > Plants > Roots > Unclassified | place... | reverse complement strand
CGGGGGCTCTCCATCGGCGACAAGGGGGGACCAAGGGTTGAAGTAGGACTGTTCATAATATGTTGCGGGGGAGGGCTAATGCCCATTCTTCTCGGGCCCGGGGAACTAGGGTCACGTGGGCTGGAAGGCGGTAACGAATCCGATTCCGAGGTTCCACAACGAGAGCCTGCATTCGACCCTTGTCTACGTGAGACCAACCGTGTGGTTCCACCGAGAGCGCTCGACAAGGCTTCTTCATCCTCCTCCGAAACCACGTTCTCGGAAGTCAATCTGGGGAGGAGAGATTTCTTGGACTGGTATTCTTCCATCGATGCAACAGCCCGCTTGACGAGCCTTCCCAAAACCGGCTATATCAGAGAATTGATGAGAACCTTCCCGGTCAAATTGAGAAAAAATGCATACGAGTACTCTCGCAACTCTCGGGTTGTGCGAAACGCTCTCAAAAAGCGCGTAGGATGACTCCAAATTGGACAACGCCGACCGGGATAATGCCATGCTAGGACACTTGGTCACGATCGCTCCCAGGACGATCTACCAGGCGTTCTAGTCAGCGCCCGATTTTACAGGGGGGACAACGAGAAATACGAACGGAACAAGAGAACACGTGCGTGAGGAAGAACCACGTCCGTTCCGCCATCATAGGCTGTTGTGAATGTAAACTCTTGATGAGGTTGATGAAAGAGCAAGCTGTAGAGTGCTGGGTAGCCCCTATTAGCCCGGCCCAATGAGACAACGGAAAGGGACACACAGCGGCTAAAACAGAGGGCCCATACTTTCCGCCCAATGGATCCTCCTTGTTCTCTTCTAGAGACTTGGCAAAGTACCCACGGTGCATGTAGAAAATTGCTAACGTAGCACTTCATCAGTGATCTGAATTTAGAGAGAAACCATTCACATACTAATTTCCTTGATCGCCCAAGTGGTGTATCTCTGCATGGTCAGTTGTAACGATGGAACCTCAATCTCTCCAGAGGGAGAAACCAACGAAGCTGCCGAGGGTTTGCCGCTGAAGCCTGGGACTTGTAGGGAGGGTGGTATATAAAACCCTCGCACTTTCTTATCGAGCTCCTGGATAATCTTATAATTCGGCGTGCGCGCACCGAACGCTTGCTCATGCACAATACTTAAACACTGGGACGTGAACCGGTGTTTCCACGCTGAGACTATGAAAGTTGCTGAGCATCTAGAGCTAACGATGATTAGAAACCCAACTTACAACTCATTTCCAGTTCTCCCGCATCGTTGTGACTCGTGTCATAGGCCATCTCACAGTCAATCGATGACAGAGGGAAAGAGCTCGGTCGCCCGAACGTCAAGCTCTATCGTGACCTCAGTAAGCCGATATTTGGTTCCCCGGTAATGAACGCACCAGCCACGAATCATATGTGTATATTTCCCACATAAGAGATCGATGTCTCTGCGTCTCTTCTGGGCTTAAACCGAACTTGGCCCCGTCGCGGTCTAATGTGGGATGTCAATCTCCAACCCCTCGTCATCGGTGGTACTGGAGCAAGAACTCACGCAGTCCAATCTATGACGTATCTTTCAGTACTCGAATACACGGAGTGGCTGAAGAAAACCTACGCTCTGACACAACTTGGCGACAATACCCATCGTCAACCACCTCGAATTCTCAATGTTCGCCAGAAACATGAAATGGCACATCAGTAACAATCCTTGCAGAAGGGTGATTGAAGGTGTTTCCAAAGACTGGTTTAATGACAACGCGGCCCTTCCGATGTGGTAATACTTCATGGCATCCTGCGTGGACAGGTCCCGAGTTCGTGGGTCCGTAAGTTTTCCCATGGCGAATACGAAGAACAGTAAGGAGAGTTTGTGCGCGTCAAGGGGGTCTTGTTCCACCATGCCGTTGCTTTCATAGAAGTGGGAAAATATCTGTTCCTTGAAATCCTGCTCAAAGATTGGCGCGTACCTGGGCAACGCCTCGTGATCAGTACCTTCGACCCGCAGCGGCGGAAAATGTGAGATAGACTGACATCCATGCAGCATACTGGAAGTAAAATGCAGCCAGTTCCTCTGCTTCCCTTGACTCGGGCATGGACTCCATGATCTCGGCCCGAAGCTGTTGCGAGACATGGTTGACGTTGGGGGCGAATGGGAAGGCGTAGCTGAGCCACGGGACATAGTCCAAGACACTATCTTCGTCCTCCTCCTCTTCTTCCTCTTCCTCTTCTTGGTCCTCGTTCTAACCAATAATCTGAGAAACGCATACGCACGATATCTCGGCATGAACCTACATTGAGCAAATACTTGAAACAAGATATTAAAAATGGCCCCAGAGGCATGCAGCGCGTGTCAGCTCACCATAGCATTGGCCGAAGAGCCGTGGTAGTTCATCCTTCCCGATTGGTTCATTGATCTATCCCGCGCGCGAAGAAAGCGGTCATCAGCCGCCGTCTTAATTCCACGGAACCCACACCTAGTGTTTGAACAATTGAGAAAAACTTACAGAGATCCTACGGCGTCGGGCACCTCGTTCAATTCTGCATTATCCCCCTCGAGAGCGCCGTTGCTCCCACCCAAGCCGTTGTTCCGCAAAGTAGAGAGTAACTCATTCTCACTACCCCTCTCTATGGGTCTCTTAAGCGCTCTGAGTTCAGTGGTGAGCAAGGGGTGAGGTTCGGTCGAAAGATTGGCATGTGATTGTTCTAGAGCGTCTTCTAGCTGCCTCACTCGGCTGGAGAGTGCATTGATTTTCTCGTGCAGAAACTCTGTGTTGGCGAGGACGAATCTGTGGGGTTTGATGGTGGCGGATGATGAGTGGTTGTACTTGGGTAGATCGTGAGCCGAAACGGACCTGTTGCCTTTACCAGTCGTCAAAGAACCTGTTTCTCGGTGTCAAATCGTGGCAGAGAATGCTAAGAGGGCTAGAACTCACCTTCAGGACTGCGGCGCAGAGGTTAGGGCGATCCCGACCCACTTCAGTATCACGACTTCCACGATGCACAGTATCATAGCAACAAGCAACTCACTACCAAGGATGGGATCTTGGTCAGCAGACGACACAAACCCAGGTGGAGGGGAAACGGTACTCACCCAAATAGCCTCGCATCCTGAATTGCGATATTATAGCCGCCGCACGAAAATAGGACCCAAAGTTAAAGCAAAGCTTGATCAGCGTGATGTTCGAAGGAAAACAAGGACGAGCAGCCATAACGCGATAGAGATCGCAGGGGAGCAACAGCCCGCCCACATCCCCCATGTGGAAGAGAATCGAATGTACCTTTCTTGACACAGTTAGCACAAGGAAACACTCGTGAGCACCTGGTAAAAGGGGGTCAGAAAGGTGTTGATCAGTACACAGTTCCTTGCAACGACCCCCGCGTGCACAAGACGGTTTGACGGGGGAGGAAATGATTTCAGGCCTCACTTGAGCTTCAGCCTAGAGGATGCAGATCTTGTGAGCCGAGCAATGAAACCGCGAATCAGGGTCGAGACCGCTTATACCTCCTACACTCTGCACAAGACAGCGTCACGTTTCTTCGTTTTGGGTTGGGAGTTGGGATCGGGACTCCCTGGTAGTGGGTTGGCACTTTCATGGCAGGTGGTCGTCAAAGTCTGAGGATGTCGTGGGTGCGGGGGAGCGGCTCTAGTAGTGAACTGACGGAAGCGGGGGGACGAGAGTCGTCGCGCTGATCTGTTTCGAATGCCGGGTCACCTATTATTAATTTAGTCCGGGTGGCAATCATGGGCCGCCCATATCCGGGTTTCCTCCATCTGTGTAGGGTCTGTATTAGGTTGTGGGATCTATACCGCAACTAGGAAGAAAATAAAGGACATGAACGACAAAACAGATAGGTCTACGAAGGGGATCATAACGAGCGAGCGAATAATACATAGTCGTATCCGTGTATGTCCATCCGGTTATAAACCGGGGAGTACCAGGATAACCGACATCAAAGGGCGATGGGAAATTTCTGTGTCGGCGTGGATACAAAATCACCAGGTTGCTGGCCATTCTCATGCGCGTGGCTTCCTCCGTCTACGTCCGACGCAGCAGTAAACTGTCGAATCACGACCTGCGCTGGGGCCTTGGATGTGTCACTATATGGACTGTTCGGCTCTTCTTCTTCGGTAACGGAAGAGACATCCGAACTGGCGCGGTACATCGATGGTTCTTGGGTAGGCAGTGGTGTCGTAAACGAGGCGGCGGACGATACGGAACCGGTCCGAGAGCCAAAGAAACTCCCAATCTTCCTTGTCAGTGCTGGAGGCTGCGGTGATGACATCGGCGAAAGGGCCGATGAAGATGGCGGTGGTGATAGCGGTGTGACGGGAGTGATAGAAGGGCTTATGGCTGAATTGGCGCCGTTCCAGAGTTTGAAACTCCACTTGGACGAACTCTTGTTATCCTCGCCCTTGGCAGGAGTCGTGGGAGGAGGAGGCGCGTCGGAGGATGGTCCCGCTTCCCCGACGCGGAATTCTGAAATATAGTCTCGAAGCGCTTTTGCGCATTGTTCCGAAGCCTCGCGCGCCTCATTAGCTTCTGACAGCTCGTGTTTGGTCTCCTCGAGAGTATCCTTGAGAGACTTGATCTCCTGCTTGAGGCCCTGTACCTCCTTCGACGCAAAGTTTTGTTCCTCGTCTGTAAGTGCTGAAGAAGAGGGGGGAGGGGATGTCCATTGAAAGGCATCTGCGAGCGCGAGACCTGAATCCGACTGAGAGGATATCCTTCGGTGGCCCCGATGTGGGTTTGGAGGAGGATTGATGAGCAGTGATATGCGCTTGCTCGGCGACGCGGCGCTATTGACCCGGGCCGACGAATCAATTGTAAGCTGTGACATTCTACGGCTTTCCGTCTGAAGCCTCATCAGACCTCGCCTAAGACGCTCGTCAATGATCCTGCAGGAAGGTTTAAGTACAAAGATGAACCGACCTGCTCTCCTCCACCTTTGTCCGCAACATGGCAATCGCCTCCTCATCGTCCTTGTGCTTGTCTTGAGCAGCGGACAGCTGCTCCTCGAGCTTCGCAGACCGGTCGGTGACTATCTGCAGGTTCTCTTGGAGGTCAGCCTGTTTCTGGGTTGCCTCCTCGAAGGCCTGGAGGAGGACATCTCGTTCCTTGGTCACCTCTGCAACAGAAGTTCGGAGTTGTGTGATGATAGAGGCTAGCACGTGAGGGTCGAAGGGCTGGTGTTTGAACGAATTCCTGTCGTGCGCTGGAGAATTTGGCAGGGACTCGGAGTCCAGCTGATGCTCGAGTTCGAGGGTCAAATCGATTGAGTGCGGCCTTGTACTGATCGGTGAGTTATCTCCAGCTGGAGGGTTCGAGGCCATTGTTCGTAGCTTTGGCTGTAGTTTGTCGTGCAGGTCGTGGTCAGAGGGGTATCCGCGCGGTTGTAGAGTGATGGGGAGAGGTATCAATGCGTTACGGGTAAAGGAGAGATGTTGGGCGGTTCCAACTTTCTGTTCCGGGGAAGGTCTCGGGTGCGTGACCACCCGTGTCAGTCACGCGGCACCGGTCACGGATTGGGGGTTGCGGATAGCAACCACAGCCCGAACTGAGTTGGATGTCCGGCCAACCCTGATGAGCAGCGATAAATCCTTATCACCACATGTATCTCCTCGTAACCACAGGCAACCATCTGGTGACCGGCGTTCCCAATGGGTGGCCAGGAAGTTTTTCATGTATTCTTCGTTATCGATGGGTGTATCGGGGTCACGAAACATGCAGGACACACAACACCGCACCGCCCCTTTCATTACACCGCCTCGAGACGACATATCGTTTCATGCGGTCATCCTGCGACAATGAGCAAGCGTGGGAACACAGCGCCGGCACAGGTTGATTAACCCCATGACAGGGGTAGCTACAGCCGAAGACATATGACCGGCGGCACTCGAGCCCAGGAGACCAGAAGGATCGAATCCTTCCCTCATGCCGCATGGATCCACACTCAATGAACTCTCGGGGTGAACCTACATACATCGTATGCCGCTTCGCCCGCCCGCTTGCGCTTGAGCTTGAGTATTTTCATTGCCAGGTGTTCTCACGCGATAAGTTCAGCAGATCCGTTGGTAACCGGCAACAAATTTTCCAATGTGCCACCCTCCGATGGCCCTCCGTCCTCCACTTGAGGTACATATCTACTTTCAAAGAACTACGTGACTGTACATTCAAGGACAATCTTAGCCGTACTGTATCAATAATGAATACGTCCGGTTTCCCAAAATCCCACCGTCCCCCGGTCCGATTGCAAAACTGATGCACTCATGACGAGTTTCGACCAAAGCGAAGGAGGGGGGAAGACTGTCATCTTCTACACGCGTGAGACGAGCGTGAGGCGTATCCATTCGCAAGCTCCCGGGGAGTAATTGTTGAACCCCTCGGGCCGGCAGGGGTCTAATCACTGCGAGGATGTCGAGGTGAAGACAGTTAAATAGGCCGCTTGTCCCTGCGCGTAGAGTCAATATGGATACGTGAGGATGCGATGCGTGATAGTTATGGGATGGGAGGATGGCGGCGCTCGGTGTGCTTTACTCAGTCTCCTCAAGCAGACTACTCGCGAAGGAGGAGAAGGGGGTCACCTGGAGTGGTTCTCTCGGCGTTTTGGTGTTTGGTCACAACAACGCGCCAGAGGGAGCTGTCCATGCATGTTCTATCGTTCGAGTATGGAGATCTTCGCAATAACTTGTATACAGTTCGCGGCCAGAGGCACGGCAGCGAGCAAGCTATCTTTAGTACGTCCTTCATCAGTCTTTTGCTTGAAAACTTCGGCGGGAGCTTGAGCCCTGATGCGTCTATCGTAGGGAAGATCCTCACGGTTATTGCGGGCGGTCGGCTGCCCGCCGATGCCGTGAGCGAACATTCTTGTTTTCGGGCGAAGAATTTCTTGAAGCTGGATAAAATGTTATTTACGAGGGATCCCTCGTGGCAATGTCAAGCTTGCCTATTCAGAATTTTTTTTCATGTTAAATCTGATTCACTCAGAATTTTCGTGTGGCCAGTGTTCCAAGTGCGACCGGGTGTGCCGGCACGCGAGCCGACTCGCAAAAATTAGATAAGCAGCGCTTATCACCAAAAAAGGAACTACGTTTGCTGACTAAGCTACGCCGATCGCTGTGCCCATTCTCGTTTGAATCTCCATTCCTCCCACTACCCTCGAAGATTTGTCCGCCTACTCCAACGACTTGGAATCATCTAGACTTCGGTGCAAATAGCGGCGTTGCACGAGCCTTGAGCCTGAGGAACGTTAGTGGCTGGGACTCAGATCTTCAGTTTCCATTCTTCGAGGGGATTGATCTCGAGGACAGGTTCCTTAACCCGGACGAAACAATTATGCCCAGTGTGGTTGGTGTGGAGTATAGAAGGGCGCCTTGTGTCCAAGTGTACCCCGGAACTCCAGCGGCAAAAACTGAAGAGAGATCTCCGCCGATGCACAACAGTCGACAAATTCTTCCGCGGCGCTCCGGACCTCCGGGATCTTTTTCCTGTCCTCCGGTAAATCGGGAATCCGTTTGCAAGAGGTATGCCAATCCCCCTTCTACTGTACAGGCTGCCAGCCGTGGTGGTGGTCTACTTTCCCAATGGACGGAAATCCAAACACGTTCAACGACCGACTATGTCTTACCAAGTGATATTGTACCCCTGATGCCTACCCCAAGAAGTCACACGTCGGAATATGATTCTGGTGCCCGTCCCGAATACATAATGCACCCCAATTCGCTCGCTTCAAATGGTCACCGGCCGTGACGTGACTGTTGGACGTGTTCGGCTTGGGACGGGTGGGCGTTGTCGCCAGACGCTCATTTCGGTGATAAGGTCGAAGGTTAGGGAATCTACGGTGTGTGCGGGACACGTATCGTTGTTGCGTCAATCTCCCCGATAGACTACCGAGTAGAGGCGGAGTGAGGTTGGGCTCCCTAGCTTTTCATGTATCACCGAACGAGAAGGAAATCAAAAGTGCGCTAGAACTATTGTCTCAAACGTTCGACGATGTCTCATTCAATGGAACGCTCGGGAACCTTTCTAACCTCTTTATGTAAATACACGTCTAGAGCAGAAATGTCGGACTAGAAAACACACAGCGCTACATTGCATCTATGCCTAACATGAATTTTTCAGAAAGACCAAACCCCGCATGAAATGCTTGCCCCAGATGTTTCAAAATACACCCCTTCCTCAGTAGCCGGGATGCTATCGTGCCAAATTACATTGCACTCCAGGCCGTCGAGCATTCCGCCCGGTACTGCCTCTAAGGCCGCCAGAACATCGTGCGTAAGCTTGAGGTAGGCGCTTTCGTCTCACGTGTCCGAGGTACGGCGGAGATCGAGTTGGACCCGCTGTCATGGGCGGAACCCAGAATGAAAATTAGGCGGCGTGTACTGACAACAGGCGAAGACATGGAGACCATAGCAACTACAAAAACACCTAGTGCAGGAGTGACACCAGAAGGACGTGCCGAGCAGACATATGTCCCGTGTCAAAGGAAGAACGTGTACGAAACATGGGTTTCTACTGCTTGATGTAATTTCTCCCTGGGACCACGTTAGCGCATTGAAGCCTGATACGCCTCCTTGCAGTATGTGTTCGTGGTACGCGGTAGTCTAGCGTCAAAGAGTTCATAAAAATACGTAGGGAGTTGAGTGTGTGGGAATTCCGGGCGGAACCACGTTCCGGCATTGAATGGAATGGACGGAAGTCACTTTCCCTTGGTACCTGATGGATGCAGCCAGGATCCGTTAGCATCTGTGAGAGGGGACACCTCACGCCGCGCATGAACCTTCTGAAGAGCGGTTTAATCCACATCTGACCTGGACCTGAATTATGTAAAAAAAAATCCCGGGACAGTTACCTTCCAACGGTATGCAAACACACTATATATGTCTGTCAGCCCAATGGACCACCTCCCCCCGCTCTTGTACCCATTATCCCCACCTTCAATTACCCCCTTTCCTTTACCCACCTCTTAACCGGGGCATAAGCGATGACCGGGTCCGATTTCTACCAAATGAGGAGTGAGCTTACCCTTGTCTCTTTCACATTCCGCTCAGTCGGTCGCTAACCACAACTGTGGACGATCCTCCGCCAGGCATTACAAATTGTGCAATCGCCTTGTTCATTGTCACGTTTCTCGTCACCTCCTACAGATGTTTTTCAAGGTATACGAAGAAGCTATGGTGGCATGATGATTCCGTCGCGTTATTCAGTGCACTTTCCTTCGTCATTTTCTTGGTCGGTCCGTACAATATTTACTTCCAATTCGCCGCGCCAGATATTGGGATTGACCACTCCTCTTATGTGGCTCTAGGGTGTACTTATCTCGCTAATGGTGCGTCGCTACATCCTTGATATACTGGTGTGCCTCATTAGATTAATCGCCACCGGTGGGTTCCAGAATCATCTTCACCGAGAGGGAGAGTTACGGGGTATTATATCACCATTCTCGGTTTTTATATCCCGCTTTGGTGAGGCCCTTCGTTTGCCCCATTCGAAATGATAAGCTCATCGTTGAACAGGGGTGCAAGGATTTCCATTGTATTAACTGTGATTCGGGTTACACCTTGGCAGTTGCAAAGGAAGATATTGCTATGTCTGAAAATTCCATCCCCGGCGTCCTTCCTGTACCGTGCTGACCGTTGTCCTCAGGGGTCATCATGTTTTTCGTTCTGCTGTTCGCCATGTTGACCACTCAGGCGTTTTGGGTGTGTGAAGTGACGTATAATGAATGGAAGGAGATCCCTGGATCTGTCTGCCGCCCCCCACGAGCCGTTCCCATCACCCAGGTTGTTAGTGAGTAACCCCCTCTCCTCGTACCTCTGTCCGATTTTTTTCATCGGCTTCATCTTCAGCGACAGTCATTTCGGATGCCATCTTGATCGCTACCCCCTTGATGGTATGTTGAACTTTCCCGTTTTTCCCGTCGGTCTAAGTTATCTCACATTCACAAATTTAGATCGTTCGGGGTATTCACGTCCCGGCATTGCGCTTCCGCTTATTTTCCATCTTCTCCATGTCAATCGCAACAACGCTGGCATCGCTGGTGCACACTGCCCTGATGATGACCAAGCCAGGCCTTTGGGAAGGAATTTTCGGTATGGGAACCCTCATTTTATCCCTCCCGAATTTATAATTCACTGTGTACACACACACCCCTTCACAGGGGGCGTGGAAGTAGCGGCATCAGTAATCGTATGCAACATGCCGGTCATCATCCCCGCCGTGCTTCGCGCTTTGGGTGTCGGCGATCCGTTTATGCGAGAAGACACTGTCGATCCGAATTACAGTACCGTTGAGATCGTCCGTATGGCTTCGACGAAGATTGAACTCGGTCTTCCGAGCACCCACGGCACGGCTACCACGGACATTACCGATCCCGGGGGGGCGATCGGCACAGTGGCGTCTCGACGAGGAGGCACGGTGGATTTGGATGCGAAGGAGGATTGTAAACATAGACTCGTGACACAGACATCGGACGGATCATTGGGAATTTTGAAGAAGGCCAAGGTTGTATCGCTGGTTGATGAATGTGACATTACAGATCCGCTGGCACAGGTGAGAAGCTTGCCCACGGTCAGGAGGGACCAGGATATTGAGGCGGATGTCGGAGGAAGGCACGTGAAGAGGAACAGCACGTAACGAGGGGTCGTTTCTCTGCTACGGTCGCTCTTTGTCCCCATCCCCTCTGACCTCGACTTTCCAATTGCCCGCGTCTCCACCCTCGCTTGTCTTTACCCATTCCTTCCCCACGAAGAGCAACACTCACCCAACGTCGGTTATACATTGATCTTCAACCGCATTTTTTCGGAATTGCTGTGATATTTTTCCTCTCCCCGTTAAGTAGTGCATCTATCCTGATCAAGCACAATCTCGTCGGCCCGTCTATCCACTGGCCTCTTCTCTCCCATTCGTCATTCGATCCGGCGGAGCTAAAGAGGTGATTTTGCTAATATTTTACGATACGGTATAACGACAAGCCTAAAAAAACGGGTCAGACCAGTCCTGCCAACTGTGGCGGTCGGGCACGTCCGACCCCAAATTCACCAGACGCTGGCACGACGATGAATTTAATCACAGATCTGTCCGCACGCCACACGAGGCACGCCTCCACTAGGGTACAGGTTTGTTCTCACAGCCTGCCAGCGTCAGCGTTATCTTGTGCCACGTCGACTTTGGATCCATGGATATCGAGGCCCGACAACGGAAACGTCAAGACAACACCATCTCCTCTCTGAATCTCGCCATCGATGCCTTGAATCTCGCAGGCGGGATCGTGGACATCGTACCAGCCAAAGCCGTTTTTGGCCCCGTCAGTGTTCTCCTGACCATGATCAGGGTGGGTTTCCCTCTGGCTTACGTCGACCGATTATAAGCTAAGACCCGCCTAGGATTCGAAGATTAACCAGGGCGATTCTGTTGAACTTGGGTTGGCCTGCGCCAACGTCTGTATCGCACTCTACGGAGGATTGAAGGGGAAGAGGCTGAGCGACCTTAGCCAGTCTCTGTTGGAAGCAATCGGACAGCTGACAACGTGAGTCGGTACTACATCAACGGTGTGCGGTGTTTTCTTGGAGTGCACTATTGACGATGCTCTCGGCCTGGCCTCAGGGCTGTCACAGAGATCCAACAGGAGGTCATCAAGCAGGGCAAACAGGGAACACTCCCTCGACTTTTTCACTCGAAACATGATAAGGAGAAGACTGCCACCTGGAGGGCGGACCTCAACAGGATCCTTCTGGTGTTCAACGTGCGTTCCATCGCTCCTTGTGCGACTATTATTAGATATTCTTTCCCAGACCGAGCTTGCAATAGACACACACGTCACCGTCACGAAGACCCACGCCCTCGTTTCTGATGTTCATCACGATGTTGGAAACATAAATTCCACCGTTTCTGATGTTCATCACGGTGTTGAAAACATACAGGCCATTCTTTCTGACATGCGTCAGGAGATCCAGAAACGCAAGGAAGGACCCGACGACCAAAATCGGATGGTACGTGACACTTGTGCCAATCGCATCGCCGAAAAAATACTTACCACCATCTAGACTCGGAGCAGGTCAGCGATCTGGACTATCAATGGGTCATTGTCTCATATCTGAACCTAGCAGTCCCGGGGAACTCCCACCCCCGCCATCGAGGGATTTCTTTGGACGCGACGAACTGATCGAGAAGATCGTCGGTCTCGCGGGAAACCTGTCCCCAATTGCTCTCATTGGTGCCGGCGGGATCGGCAAGACGTCCATCGCTCTGAATATTCTCCACGACAACCGCGTCGAGCAGCGGTTCGGTGACAACCGTCGATTCATACGTTGTGACCAGTTCCACCCCTCGCCCTCTCATTTCCTCCGCCGGCTCTCAAAGGTCATTGGTGCGGGCATCGAAAACCCCGAGGATCTGGCCACCCTACGACCATTCTTGTCGTCAAAGGAGATGATCATAGTCCTCGATAACGCCGAATCCATTCTCGATCCGCAGGGAACGGGCAGTCAGGAGATCCATGACATGGTGGAGGAGTTGAGTCGATCTAGGAACATCTGCCTTTGCATCACCTCTCGCAACTTCACGGTCCCTCCTGACTGCCAGGTTCTGGAGATCCCGACGTTGTCGATCGAGGCAGGACGTGACACGTTCTATCGGATCTGCAAGCACAGATCGCGGACCGATCTGGTCAACAACATCTTGGAACAACTTGACATCCATCCGCTCTCTATCACTCTACTCGCTACCGTTGCCCAGTACAATAGGTGGGACGCCAGCCGACTGGCCAGGGAATGGGGAGGGCGGCGAACTGGCATGCTTCACACACGACACAAAAAGAGTCTCGCCACAACGATCGAACTCTCACTTGATTCCCCAACCTTCCAGGAACTTGGCCCTGACGCGCGAGGGCTTCTTGAAGCCATCGCATTCTTCCCGCAAGGCATCAAGGAGAACAACTTTGACTGGTTGTTCCCAATAATCTCCGATGGAATCAACATCCTCGACACATTCTGCACTCTTTCTCTGACATATCGAAGTGACGGTTACATCACGATGCTGGCGCCACTTCGCGATCACCTGTGTCCCAAGGATCCGACGTCATCTCCACTCCTCTGCAAGGCCAAGGAGTGTTACTTCGCCCGGTTATCAGTTGACCTTCATCCTGATAAACCTGGCTTCGGAGGGGCGCAATGGATCACATCAGAGGATGCAAACATTGAGCACCTGCTCGATGTCTTCGTGACAATCAGTGCGGAATCAGATGACATCTGGGATGCCTGCGCCAGTTTCATGAGGCACCTCCGTTGGCACAAAGCTCGGCTTGTTGTGTTGAGGCCCAAGATTGAAGGGCTCCCAGATGATCATCGCTCTAAGCCTGAATGCTTGTATGAGCTTGCACAATTGTTTTCGTCGGTCGGAAATGATGCCGAGCGCAAACAACTGCTTATTCGGGCCCTGAAACTCCAGAGAGAACGAGGGGATGACCGTCAGGTCGCTCAAACGTTGGGCCGCCTATCTGACGCAAATCGGCAGATTGGCCTCCTTGAAGAAGGGGTACGGCAGGCGAAGGAGGCATTAAAAGTTTACAATTACCTTGGAGACACAGTGGGAGAAGTAGAGTGTTTGGGTGGCCTCGCCTACGTGTTGTGGGACGACAAGCAGCTCGACGCCGCGGAGGAAGCGGCATCCCGCGCGATCAGTCTTCTCCCAGAGGAAGGCGAGCAACATCTGGCCTGCCGATGTCATCGGATTCTTGGTGATATATATGGTTCCAAGGGCAATATGGAGAAGGCAGTTCACCATTTTGAGGTGGCCCTCGGAATCGCGTCCTCCTTCAACTGGCATCAGCAGTTGTTTTGGATCCATTTCCGCTCAGCAAACCTGTCTCTCAAACAAGACAAGTTAGACGACTCTGATACCCACCTTGAATACGCAAGGTCATACGCGTTCGGTGATCCGTTCCGCCTCGGTTTTGCGGCGGTCTTGCAGGCTTCCACTTGGTATCGACAAGGCAGGCTTGAAGAGGCGAAGTTCGAGGCATTGCGCGCCGCCGACATAGCCGAGAAGCTTGGGGCTGCGCGACTGCTGGAGGAGTGTAGGGAGGTTCTCAGGGGAATTGAATACACCGGTTACTCCTGAATCGGATGACAGTGGTGAGCTCCTCAGGATGATGACGCATGTCGCACTCATTGATTCTTTGTGTTCAGAGCAGAGTACATAATCGGTTGCTGAGCCATACTATCAGCAATAAAGGAAAACCCTAAAGTCACGAAAGTGAGATCGTCAGTTCCAAGAATTGGCGCGCGGCAAGCCAGAGGCAGATACACGAACCGACCGGGAAAAGGACGAAGGAAAGCATACTGAACAGCGCGATGGAGTCATCGTGCCACCACAACCTCTTCGTGTGCCTTGAAAAGCATCTGTAGGAGGTGACGGGGAACGTGACTATGAACAGGACGATCGCAACGTCTAGTAGGCGGGTCGGCGGTTAGTGATCTACCTGGAGGATACAAAGGAAATGAGAGGGGGTAGAAAGGGGGCGAGAGGGAGGGAGGACGATTCGTTGGGACTGATAGATGCTCGTAATATGATCGCACCAATGCCCTGGGTGGAGAACGCACGTCAACGAACCCTGCTTTACTCGACAAGTAAATGATTTCCCTTGACCAAACCCGCCCCTGATGAATGGTCTTCGGAACCTGGATTAGGGTCCCTGTGTGACGGGTTCCTGGAACGGAGGTTAAGTCTTGGTATTCACATGCAATGTTCCTCCCCTCGGCTGCTCCGAGACCATTGAGATCGTCCGTATGACTTCGACGAAGATTGAACTCGGTCTTCCGAACGCCCACGGTACGGCTACCACGGACATTACCTGTTGTCCGTGCTATGGAAGTTTGCGGGCACAGCACCTCCTACAGCGTCCTTTGAATGGCGCCGCCAACGCACCAGCGGCCAGAACCGCAACGCCCCCCCGAGACTACGTCAGGACTCCCGGCCCATAGTCATACCACCGAGGAGGCCAACGTCAGGGGGTCTGGAGAGTCGATGGCGAAAACAGAAGACCGAACTGATAACGTCGTCACCAATGTCCCTGATATCTGAGACTCGAGAGACAGCCGCGATTCTCTCTCATTTGTCATTCGATTCGGCAGAGCTAAAGAGATTATTTTGCTAATATTTTGCGGTATGGTACCACGGCGAGCAAACAAAACGCTCCTCCGTGACATTCTGAGCGAGAAATGGTGTGGATGAGTCTAGCCAGGCGATCGCGCGTGTCCTCAAATTCACCAGACGCTGGTATGACGATGAATTTAATCACAGATCTGTCCGCACGTCACACGAGGCGTGCCTCTCTTAGGGTACGGATTTGTTCTCACAGCCTGTACGCGTCAGCGTTATCTCGCGCCACGTTGACTTTGGATCCATGGATATCGAGGTCAAACAACGGAAACGTCGAGACAACATCATCTCCTCTCTGAATCTCGCCATTGATGCCTTGAACCTTGCGGGCGGGATCGTGGACATCGTACCAGCCAAGGCTGTGTTTGGCCCTGTCAGTGTTCTCCTCACGATGATCAGGGTGGGTTTCCCTCCGGCTTATGTCGGCCGATTACGAGCTAAAACCCACTTAGGATTCGAAGATTAACCAGGGTGATTCGGTTGAACTTGGGTTGGCCTGCGCCAACGTCTGCATCGCACTCTATGGAGGGTTGAAGGGGAAGAGGCTGAGCGACCTTAGCCAGTCTCTGTTGGAAGCAATCGGACAGCTGACAGCGTGAGTCGGTACTACATCAACGGTGTGCGGTGTATTCTTGGGGTGCCCTATTGACGATGCTCTCGGCCTGGCCTCAGGGCTGTCACAGAGATCCAACAAGAGGTCGTCAAGCAGAGTAAACAGGGAACACTCCCTCAACTTTTCCACTCAAAAAACGATAAGGAGAAGATCGCCACCTGGAGGGAGGATCTCAACAGGATCCTTCTCGTATTCAACGTGCGTTCCATCGTTCCTTGTGCGGCTATTATTAAATATTCTTCCCCAGACCGAGATTGCAATAGACACACACGTAACCGTCACGAAGACCCACGCCCTTGTTTCTGATGTTCATCGCAATGTTGGAAACATAAATTCCACTGTTTCTGATGTTCATCACAATGTTGAAAACGTCCACGTCATCGTTGCAAACATCCAGGCCGTTATTTCTGACATGCGCCGGGAGATGCAGAAACGCGAGGAAGGAGCCGACGACCAAAATCGGATGGTACGTTACATTCGTGCTAATCACGTCGCCGAGAAAACACTAATCACCATCTAGACTCGGAACAGGTCAGCGATCTAGACTACCGATGGGTCATTGTCTCATATCTGAATCTAGCGCATCCGGAGAATTCCCACCCCCACCGCCGAGGGATTTCTTTGGACGTGACGAGCTGATCGAGAAGATCGTTGGTCTCGCAGAAAACCTGACCCCAATTGCTCTCATTGGTGCCGGCGGGATCGGCAAGACGTCCATCGCTCTGAACGTCCTTCACGACAACCGCGTCGAACGGCGGTTTGGCGACAACCGACGGTTCATACGCTGTGACCAGTTCCACCCCTCGCCTTCTCATTTCCTCCGCCGGCTCTCAAAGGTCATTGGTGCGGGCATCGAAAACCCCGAGGATCTGGCCGCCCTACGACCATTGCCGAATCTATTCTTGATCCGCAGGGGATAGGCAGTCAGGAGATCTATGACATGGTGGAGGAATTGAGCCAGTTCAGGAACATCTGGCTTTGTATCACCTCTCGCAACTTCACTGTCCCTCCCGACTGCGAGGTTCTGGAGATCCCGACGTTGTCGATCGAGGCGGGACGCGACACGTTCTATCGGATCTGTAAGCACAGAGAGCAGTCCGATCTAGTCAATGACATCTTGGAGCAACTCGACTTCCATCCGCTCTCCATCACTCTACTCGCCACCGTTGCCCGGTCCAGCAGGTGGGACGCCAACCGACTGGCCAGGGAATGGGGAGGGCGGCGAACTGGGATGCTTCACACACGACACAACAAGAGTCTCGCCGCAACGATCGAACTTTCACTCAATTCCCCAACCTTTCAGGAACTTGGCCCCGACGCGCGTGGGCTTCTCGGGGTCATCGCTTTCCTCCCGCAGGGTGTCAAGGAGGACAACTTCGACTGGTTGTTCCCGACCATCTCCAACGGAATCAACATGCTCGACACATTATGCACTCTTTCCCTAACATATCGAAGCGACGGTTACATCACGATGCTAGCGCCACTTCGCGATCACCTTTGTCCCAAGAATCCAATGTCGTCTCCACTCCTCTGCATGGCCAAGGAGTCTTACTTTACCCGGTTATCGGTCGATTTTGATCCTGAGGGGCCTGGCTTTGGAGGGGCGCAATGGATCATATCAGAGGATGCAAACGTTGAGCACCTGCTCGATGTCTTCACGACAATCAACGCGGACTCAGATGATGTCTGGGATGCCTGCGCCAGTTTCGTGAGGCACCTTACATGGCACAAAGCTCGGCTTGTTGTGTTGAGGCCCAAGATCGAAGGGCTCCCAGATGATCATCGCTCTAAGCCTGCATGCTTGTATGAGCTCGCGCTATTGTTTTCGTCGGTCGGAAATGATGCCGAGCGCAAACGACTGCTTACCCAGGCCCTGAAACTCCAGAGAGAGCGAGGGGATCACCTTCAGGTCGCTCAAACGTTGGGCCGCCTATCCAACGCAAATCTGCAGATCGGCCTCTATGAAGAAGGGATACGACAGGCGAAGGAAGCATTAGAAATTTGCAAACACCTTGGTGACACGGTGGGGGAAGCAGAGAGTCTGAATGACCTCGCCTCTGTGCTGTGTGCCGACAAGCAACTCGACACCGCGGAGGAAGCCGCATCCCGCGCGATCAGTCTTCTCCCAGAGAAAGGCCAGCAATTTCTGGCCTGCAAATGTCATCGAATTCTCGGCGAAATATATGGTGCCAAGGGCAATACGGAGAAGACAATTCATCATTTCGAGGTTGCCCTCGGAATTGCGTCCTCCTTCCACTGGCACAAGGAACTGTTTTGGATTCATTGCCGCTCGGCGTACCTGTCTTCCGTACAAGGCAGGTTTGACGACGCTGATGCCCACCTTGAACGCGCCAAGTCACACGCGCTTGGTGATCCATTCCGTCTTGGTGTTGTGGCGGGCTTCCAGGCTTTCACTTGGTATCGACAAGGCAGGCTTGAAGAGGCGAAGCTCGAGGCACTGCGCGGTGTCGACATGGCCGAGAAGCTTGGGGCTGCGGAACTGCTGGATACATGTAGGGAGATTCTCGAGTATATTAATTCTTCGTGTTCAGAGCAGAATACCAAATCAGAGTGACGGCCTGTCCTCCCGCATCTCGCCAGGGTCTTTTCCCACCACTGTATTCTTCAATATTGCAACTGTTCTTGTCCATCCCTTTTTTGTCCTCTTCGAGAACGTTCCCTCTTTCACCTACCTTAATTCACGCACATGTTCGTTCTCCCACCGCCCGCCGTTGACTTGCACTATCTGTCAGGCATCTCCCTGCTCTAGCGGACGGCTAGCATCAAAACCCTCCAAATAAACCCAGTCGGAGTAAGGAACGGACGGAAACGGCTCTAGCGCCCAAATCAGATCAAGTGGTGGATCTGTTCACACAGGTTCAAAGTAGGCCGTTCATGAAGGATACCGCACATACATCGGAAGGGTATGTGAAAAGTCCTACCCGTGGCTGCAATTACCTATCAAACGAGCGAATGTCATTTGAGATCGCTTCCACAAGAGGGAAAGAGACCAGCAGGTAGATAGACCTATAGAAATAGGATGATAGCTGAGGGAACCGGAGGGGGAGGTAAACTTTCGCGGCGGTTCCAAGAAGTGGTTCGAGACCAAGTAGTGGGTCTGGGTAATTGGTGTGAGGCTACCGAGTGTTACATTTTGCAGAGGGGGAGCGGGTGAAGACGGGCGGGGGTGTGGGGACATTTTCTGCAGAGGAGTCGAGATCGGGTCTGCGAATAGAGAGTCGACGAAGGGTCGTGAAAGGAGTGTATCAGGGAAGAAACGGCAACCAGAAACTATGTACTGTTACTCTTCGCGTGTCTCCCCTTAATACCTGCCTCAACATCCTGATCCTTCGTGACCACGGGTAAACTTCTCACTTGTGCCAACGAATCTGTAGCATCAGGTTCACCAGCGAGTTCGGACACAACCTCCATCCTCTTCAAATTTCCCAACGATACGTCTGATGTCTGCGTCGCCAGTCGGTGCTTCTCATCGTCCTCCGCATCTAAATCGACCGTGACTCGTCGTTGGGACACCATTACGCTGGCCGCCCCCTCGGACTCAGCGCTATCCGTGTTTGTCGTGTGGCCGGTTTTCGGGAGACCGAGCTCGATCTTCGTCGAAGTCATACGAACGATCTCGACGGTACTGAAGTTCGGATCAACGGTGTCTTCTCGCATGAACGGGTCACCGACACCCAGAGCGCGGAGTATGGCGGGGATGATCACCGACATGCTACACACGATTATCGACACCGCTACTTCTACACCCGCTATGAGGAAGGAAGAAAACGCACACACCGTAAGTTAAGGATTCGGAAGCGCGTGTGATATGAACGGGATAACCATACCGATAATTCCTTCCAAAAAACCCGGGTTAGTCATCACCAGCACGGCGTGTGCCACTGACGCCACCGTTGTTGCGATTGACATGGAGAAAATAGAAAACAAGCGGAAACGCAACGCCCGGATGTGAACACCCCTGGCAATCTAAATCTACTGTAGCCCAGAACAACGAGAGGAGTGAGGATGTTTTCCGTACCATTAAAGGGGTAGCGATCAGGATGGCATCCGAAATGACCGTGGCTGAGAATCAAGATAATGGGCAAGCAGGCGAGGATATGGTGGGAGGAGGTATCTTACTAACGACCTGGGTGATTGGAACAACCGGTGGGAGGATGCAGACAGCCTCGGGGATCTGCTTCCATTCGGTATACGTCAACTCGCACACCCAGTACACCTGCGTGGTTAGCATAGCGAACTGTATGAAGAAAACCACGGCGACCCCTGGGGGCAAAAGTTAAGCATAGTGTAAAAGCGATGTTGAAGATACGTACATAGGAGGATCTTCCTTTGCAACTGCCAGGGGGTGATTCGGACCACAGTTAATACAATAGAGATCCGTGCTCCCCTGCCTGGATATGAACTCATTATTCCGGGTAGGGCGAGCGAGACGCCTCACCAGATCGGGGTATAATAACCAACGATGACGAGATAACAACCGAGAAGTTTTCTTCTCTGCGACGATGATTCTATAATCCACCGCCAGCGGTTAGCCTGATGAAGCTCTGGTACGTTAAGGATGCAGAGCCGTACTGTCAGCGATAAGTGAAAATGCTGAGGTCGCGAAAGAGAAATTGTCAGTCCCAAGAATTGGCGCGCGGTAAATCAGAGGCAGATACACGAACCGATCGGGAAAAGAATGAAGGAAAGCATACTGAACAGCGCGACGGAGTCATCGTGCCACCACAACCTCTTCGTGTACCTTGAAAAGCATCTGTAGGAGGTGAAGAGGAACGTGACTATGAACAAGACGATCGCAACGTCTAGTAGCGAGGTCGTCGGTTAGTGGTCTAGCTAAAAGATACAAGGGTGAACTCACTCATAATCTCCTGAGAATCATGCCCGGCCATCCCTTGGGCCTCAGCTAAGAGGTAGACAAAGGAAAGGAGAGGGGGTAGAAAGGGGGCGAGAGGGGAGGGAGGGCGATTCGTTGGGCCTGATAGATACCCATAATATAATCGCACCAATGTCCTGGGTGGAGAACGCATGTCAACGAACCATGCTTCACTCGGCAAGTAAATGATTTCCCTTGACCAGATCTGTCCCTGATCGATGATCGATGGTCGTGGGCGGATGAGTCTTCGGAACCTGGATTAGGGTCCAGACTGTGTGATGCGTTCCTGGAACGGAGATTAAGACTGGGTATTCATATGTAACATTCCTCCCTCGGAGCAGCCGAGGGGAGGAACATCGTAAAGGGCGAATGGAGTAGGCGCTTCGGTCTTTGACAGCATGATATCCCCGGGACGAGAGCGACCGCCAGCGACCAGAGTTCTCCCAATGTTACGGCAACGTACGAAAGAACCACGAGCCCACAAATAGATGGGAATTGATCTCAGTTGGTCGAGCGAGCGCACGATGGGGGACCCTTCGGCAGCGGTGAACAGCCAGGCGGAGCCGCTGAAACCGTCTTTACCCTGCAGCACCCATCTTCCCGAACAAAAGGGGTAACCCTGGGGGTTTGGACCCTTCTGCATCCGTCTTTTGACTAGTGGATGTTATAATCGGTAAGTGTGTCGAGACGGGTGTCAGCCCCGTCAACTCCACTGTGATGTGGCAGGACACTTTTCGTCGGATGGTAGAATGGCCGATATCTCCCCGACAGCATAACATAATCCCGCTTGGAGGCGTTTTGAATATCCCCGTTTGCAAAGGTTGGACCAACCCGGACAAGCATTCGGCAATTGATTCCTTCCTGGGCGCGTGCACGTGTGTCAACGATTCAGCGAAGCCTCGAATTTCAGAGTGGAAACCTCGCTTGAACCAACGATGTTAGTCAACCTTCAATCAGAGGGATTACACAGCGCTATTCCCAGAGCACCCATCGGGGTCTATTCTGCCCGACTGCCGAAGCCGGGGAGGCGGGGCTCCACCGGAAACCTCGGGAGGAGATATGATTCCAGCACACCTTCGGCGGTAGTTTGGTGGAGAGATCGATACATTCCGTCAGCCCGGAGAAAGCTGTCCCAACAATTCCCCTTCGAATCATATTATCCAAATGATCACACCATTACCGTGTGGCAGCGGAAGTGAACGACAGGCGGACCCGAGCGTAAAAGCGTGCGGGAAGGGGTAAACAACGATCAAGAGCAGTACCGTGGATCAGTTGGTGGGCATCTTCAAACAGGTCGTCCTCAACCCATCCCCACTCAACTGAGCCACCTGAATCAGGAGATCCTTCTTGAGATCCATCCCATAGGAGGCACGGAGCTCGTACAAAGTCGCTGTATATCATGCACCAAAGTCCAGACGATTCCAGAGGAGCGGAGCAGACGAGACATAGAACGACGAATGCACGTAGCGGTTAGACAGACAGACAGATATCCGAGGACAGTGGAAGGACCAAACATTCACATGGGGGAAAATCGTTAGTTTATGGGGTCTCTCGGGTGTTTTTTTTTGTAGGGGGGGAGAAAAGAAAAAGAGGTACAACAGGAGGTAAAGAGTGAGGCGGCTGACTGACGTCCCCAGGGGGTGGAGAACAAACCAGTAGATCCGATGGGAAAACGGGATCGAAACAGGGCAGAAGGACAACTTACAGAGGTTAAACAGGAAGGGTTCCGTCGTTACAATTTCGAATGGATTCTTGTGTAAGGCCCCCTCGAGAATTTCAATCCCCTACGTAAGGCGAAACGGGGAGACAAATGCGCCGCACGAGGGTCAAATGAACGAACCAGTAGCGTGGGCAGCAGTAGAGTGAAGTAAGCGCCACAAACACGGTAAAATGAGCACAAACGCACCTCCTTGAGCCTTCCCTGGCTCAACAATGCAACAGCGAGGTTGTTCACAGCCTTTCAAGTTCGAACAAATAACGCGTAAAAGGGGGATTAGTCGAGTCTGTGACACTTTGTGTCCGCGGAATGAACGGAACAGAAGAGCGGCCGATCTCTCGCAGGTCAAAACCAGACGAGGGTGCAATGATGAAGACGAACATCAAGGGTCAGAATGACGTCCAAGGCGGGTGGGGTCAAGGGAAGTGAACAGAGCGCGAAACCGAACGAGTGACTTACCACGAAATCGTCCGGATTGGAGATTACAAGTCCTCTTAGGATCTCTTCTGCCTTCTCCCAATCTCCTTGAGCGGACGCCATCAGTGCGGCGTTCATATTCACAAGGTTCTTGTGCCTCTGCGCGATGTTTCCCCTGCGTCCCCCAGACCCCTGACTCTGGTATCCGGTTACCACGGACACTTGAGATCCAACACGACTGAGATTTGGAGAACTGTTCGGGGACGCAACAGCAGATACGGACGGCGTAGCGGTGTTCGCAATCGACTCGGATACCAGGTTGAATTCTGTCAAAGCCTGGTCAAGGAGTCCGGCCTGGAGGTATATCCTCCCCACCGCTGAACGTAGCTCGGGTGAGGATGGGGTACATAGGGGAGCGAGGAGGCGTGTGGCAGCTGTGAACTCCTGATAATCGGTGAATGCAACCCGTCGTATCGGAAGTATAGATGCCAACAGGAAGGGAACGCATACCTTCATCTCAATAAACTGGCTGGCAATGATTAACACCATCCTGCTCCCTCTCTCCCTCCACATCGCAGCGAGAGCGGCGCCTCCATCTCCCCTAGGTCCTCTCACATTCCTCCCTCCAATCCCTCCAGTCACGCTCCCCCTCCGCTCTCTTTCCAGCTGCTTCTTCCTCTCCTTCTCTCCCTCCTCGAGCGCGATCTTCGCCATAAGCTTGCACTTCTTCACCATCGCATACATCGTGTCCAAATACCCCACGAAATCACCCGCCCAGTACTTTAGCCTCGCATGGAGGACCTCCAGCTCGAACGGGACGAGGTGGTCAAACATGTAGTTGCGTGAAGATGATGGCTCAATTGAGGACAGGACCGAGTACAGATTCGCGCATTCGGCTGTGCATTGATTGAAGAGCCGGAGACGCGCGAGGCATGAGAGTCGAAGAAACCAGAGCTATATCGGCGGGACGAGATTGACACCGTAGTCAAGATGACACAGGATGAAGTACAAACCGGCAAGATTGTGCTGAGCTCTTCTGGGTTGGAGGCCACAAGCCTGTCACGAGCCATCCTTGCAATTGCTCTCCAGCTGTTCGACATCTAATCGTTCATTATCCTCAGCTCGAGTCTCGATATCGTGGAGGTGGGGAGACAAGAAGCTGTCCGTTCAAGGTGGGACAAACTCACGACCAACGAATGAAATTCTTGTCTCTGCCACTCGCCAGTCAGATCTCTGATCGGTCTCTTCTCAGGCAAGATGTATTTGTTCAACAACGTAGACAAAGGGTCGGTCTAAGAATACAAGTAAGGATAGTTCAACACGTCTTCGGGTGGTCACCAGGTTGATACTGGCTTAAAGAAGTACGAGAGGCGCACGTTCGGGATCGGCAAGAACATCGTCGGGGCGATCAACGCGGGGATGTAGAGATCCGGCATCTCTTCCTCATCGTCATCACTGTCTGGAGCCGGAGCAGTTGCTGAAGGCGGAGGGAGTGCCGGAGAAGGTGGGACGGTTCGGTCGGGAGATGGGGCTGTCAACGCGATGTCGGACGTAGCGGGAGGCTGGATGTGGGGAGAGGAAGAAGAAACCGTGGAGTCGTCCGACAAAGAGTTTTCGTCGTCATGGAAAAATGGGTCGACCTCTTGCGTGTTCATGGGCAGTTGGACCGGGTCAGTTGGATCCATGATGGAAAAGAAGAGGAGAGCAGTGGTTGTGGAAGTGGGATGAGAAACAATTCGGGATCTCCCGAAAGGATTCCAGACAAACGTCCTCGCTCCTCCAGCGGGCTCGTTGGAATGGTTGAGCACGAACGACGGTGGGGAGACGGGGGGTGGTAACAAGAGAGCTACCCAAGATCCCGACAGCTGGGAAATTGAATTACTGTTGTACTCAGCTGTATGCACCGATTTTGTCTGTACGGGTTTGTTGTGTGGACCGGGGTCCGACGCCTTAGCGCACCCTCGGGCCATGCAGCCCCTTACGTAAGGATCAGATTCTTCCAAAAACCGTGAGCGTGGCGGATGGCGGAAACTCCGGCGAACGCACAGCCGACGGTCAGGCCGTCACCTCGCTATCTCGCGCAGGTGAAGGCGTTCTTATCATACATAGAAGACGTAGAGGTAGACGAGGAGATCGTCGAGGACATCCTCGCCGGTCTCGAGGAGGAGTTTGACCCTTCTGTCGCCAGCGACGGAGAACAGTCCGGCCCTGAGCCCGATATTCCGAGCAGAACCGGGACAGACAATGGTACAGATGAAGATGAGGACGAGTTCGCCCAAGAAGGTATGGTTCACTGTAGCACTAATTAACTCTGATGAACATTCCTGTCTAGCCAAGGATGCGTGGACCGAGGAAGAGACCAGACAGATAGCCCAATTCCTGAAACAGCGCGGTAGGTGACACGCAGTTTTCCGTCTGAAACTGTTCACCCACGCCCCTGTGCAGGGATGAAGACTTTCCTCACGGAGTACGTGGTTGTGCGCCAAGTCCCGATCACCCGTCTTCTCTATGCCTTTGGTATATCGCTGGTGAGTGTGCCGACTCCATTACGGATTTCCCATCGGAACTCGACGAACTTCAAAGTGCAAAGAGCTGCGGCAGAAGCGGCTCAAGACCCAAATGTATTTCCTCAGGGTTGTCATCTTCCAAGTGTAAGGATGCCGATCATGTCCGACATTTGATCTGGAGTTATGATAACGTTTGCGCTCCCGTTAGTCTACAAAGAAGACAGAAGATTTCACACTACAACACCATTGATGATGCTGTTGACCTCATCCAGAAGTCGCGGAACGTACTCATTCTGACCGGAGCGGGAATCAGTAAGTCAAGCTCAGCTACCTTAACTTCCACCTAAACTTAGAACCTGTCCAGGTGTATCGTGCGGCATACCCGACTTTCGCTCCGAGAACGGACTGTATGCCTCCTTGAAGGAGAAGAATGAGTACGATCTTGACGATCCTCAGCAAATGTGGGTGCTCCTCTCGTCGTGTATTCATGTCTTCACGCGCAGCCCATAGGTTTGACATTCACTACTTCCGGGAGAAGCCGAATAGTAAGCGCTTCGATCATTCCAATACACATCGACCGCTAACTATACGTCTTTAGTTTTCTAGTGAGTGCACACACACGTGATTCTTCAGAGATCCTGAATCTCGTGGCCTGCAGCGCGTTTGCGAAGTATGATCTCGGTCCTAGACCATCTACGGAGGTCTGATCATCGCCGTAGGGAAATATACCCATCTAGATTTATTCCCTCCCCGTGCCATCGTTTCATAAAGCTTGTAGAGGATAAAGAGAAGGTGAGTGCCCTGATTACGCATTCCCCGAGCCGTACCTTATCTTCTGATAGCTTTTACGGGTATGTTTTTCGTCATGGCACTCAGAGCATCCAGCTCGCTCACAATTTGCGTGATCTCTGGCTACGACGAAAAGAACTACACTCAGAACATTGACACACTTGAGACTGCCGCGGGGGTAAAACGTGCTCTGCAATGTCACGGGTCGTTCGCTACCGCTTCCTGCATTCAGTGCCGTAGGAAAGTGATCGGTACGGAGATTGAGGAGGAGATCTTGGCCGGACAGGTTC
>Ga0307517_10003069_pt1 | contig 26356 bp, 22 predicted proteins | sample 23_EM_MG_FD_194515 | JGI IMG/M metagenome (GOLD analysis project Ga0307517, IMG submission 194515) | Populus trichocarpa ectomycorrhiza microbial communities from riparian zone in the Pacific Northwest, United States - 23_EM | ecosystem: Host-associated > Plants > Roots > Unclassified | place... | reverse complement strand
AAGGATAATAGTTGAAGGACAAGTTGGGCTAAGGGACTCAGGGATTGCCGTTCAACCAAGTGTATTCTTAGACTGAAGGTCTGTCGAAGTCTGCTGTCTCCTGCTAGCCAGGAGACTGGTTTAAATATAAAACCCAAGAGCGATAGCCTTCCTGCAATCACGATCATTACCAGTAGCTGCGCACATACCGGAATCCTGTAATCCTGCAAAACCAAAGAAAGAAACAAACAAACAGTGCTCAGCCTTCGCCAGTGTTACATGACCATTCCATACCCCGAATCCTAAATATAAACTTCCAACAAAGCAAACTAAACATAGCAATACGATAGCATAACCTATGTGACTCAGAGACAGTGGCGAAGCTGAAATCAAATCAAATAAACCAAATATAAATCAACTAAACATAGGAGATCCTGCACTGCCCGCTGCTGTGTACCGTTACCGGAACATGTACACATGTTGCATTCCCTTATTCTGAACAATGAACAATTATTCCAAAGTGTTCGCTGTCCTCAGCGCTCTCGTCGGTGTGCCATAGGAGGCTGTCGTCATCTGTGGGGAAATAGTCCTGCTCAGAGCTGCTAGAATCATATTCCTCATCGTCATAGAGTTCCCAGAAGTCGTCTGGGCAATCGTTTGCAGTGCAGGGTGTAGAGGAAACTTCCATGGGTTCTCAGGAACCTATAATGAGGTGGGAGGTGATCTGGGGCGTTTGTTCAGCTGGGTGGTTAGCGTCCCAGTATTCCTGTATGAGTTCCAAGGAGTGGTCGAGGTTCTCGATAGGTTCCCAGGAGTCGTCTGCTCGCTCATAGCCTTTCCAGTGAACCAGGAGTTCGTGCCTGTTGTTCTGGCTGCGGTAGTCGAGTATCTGCTCTGCTTCCCATTCTTGTGCATTGTCGATTAGGATGGGGGCTGGCTTGTCCATTCTGCGGGACTTGAATTTATCGGGATCATTCTCTCTGTATTCCTTAAGGGAGGAGAGGTGGAAGTAGGGTTTCTGGCGGGCCATTCTGGGCGGGAGGTGTCACTTGTAGTTGTCTGTGTCAGGTAGATGTTCTAGGACCTTGAAAGGTCCGAACCAGCTTTGTTCTAGGTTCTGGGATCGTCCAGGGAAGGAGGTACAAGGGCGGCCTCTAACAAGAACTCTGCTGCCATTCTTGAAGGGTTCCGTTAGGGGTTTGCGGCGTTTGTCAGCCTGGACAGTCTGGTGGAAGGGAGCATGCTTTCTGGCCATGTCGACTTCAATTCTTGTTGCTTCATAGGCGTTCAAAATATCGTCCACAGCTGGTACCTTGCTGGCGGATCTCTGGACATGGTTGAATATCTTCCAGGGGCGTCCATAGAGGGCATGGTATGGCGAGATGCCTGGGGATTCGTGGGGGGCGCCATTCATGGCTGCTGCAATAGCTGGGAGGGCGCCAGACCAGTTATTCTGTCTGGGGTTAACGAAGTTCCTCATCAACTGTTTGAGGGTACGGATCCTTCGCTCAACCTGGCCATTCGTTTGGTGGTGGCATTGGGTCACCATCCAGACCTAGATACCAAGGGACTTCATCATTTGTGATCAAAACTGAGAGGTAAAGCGAGTCTCCTGGTCAAAGACAATACCGAGAGGGAGGGCATGGACATCAAAGATAGTGCTGTTGAGTTTCTTGAAGATCTTTTCAGAGCTAGCACCGTCCTTGAGTAGGATGAGTTGTGTGTAGGAGGTAAAGCGGTCCATTATATCATGATAGAATTATAGCCATCCGACTTGTTAAAAGGGCCGCTGAAGTCTATGGCTAGGGATTGATAGGCTTCGTTGGGGTCAGGGAGGGTAGGGGAACGTCCATAGGATAGGGTAGTCGGCTCGTTCTTAATCTCGCACTTATCGCACGACCGGCAGTATAGGACAAAGTCCTGGCGCATTTGTGGCCACCAGAAGAAGCAGGCCGCATAGGAGTAGCATTTGTAAGCTGAGAAATGTCCAAGGCCTTCATGGACAGTCTTGAGAATGAAATCCCGTAGGGATACCCCCTTCTCAAGAGGTCCTACCGGTATATAAAGGTTTGCGTACCCATTGGTGTTCTGGGCAAGTAGAAGGCCAATGTAACAATCCTATCATTGAGCGTATGTGCAACGGGCAACGATCGTCGTCTCCTGCGTATGCGAATCTCGTTTTCTTGCACCAACAGGTAGGGAAGCCCTATCGCTTCAGATAGTACGGAACTGGCTTGCTCGTCTTGGGTGATTCGTGACAGGTACTATCTCTTCAGATAGTAAGATGGGTAGATTGTCGTGCTTGATAGAACTATCACAATAGTTCTATGTTCAGGCGGCCCGTCGAGACTATCACAATAGTCTCTGGGTTCTTAGAGCCTAGGCTCTCATAGAGGAGAAGTGTATATAAAGCGAGTAAAGCGTAATCGTATTGCAATATCTTAAGTATAGAAAAGTACTTAGATGGTTGCGTGAAGATCCTATCTCTTGGTCGGAACCAAGCTCCTTTTATAGGCATCTTCCCACAACCCTAATCCTAATAACTCGTAACATAGCCCCCATGACTCATAATTAGTCATGGTGCGAAATCCATCACCTGATTCTTACAAATGAGCTGCGCACCTGCTCTTTCCTAGATCCCAACCCATAACCTCGATCATGCGTTCAAATGAGTCGCATGCGTGAAACCCATGACTCGTAATCTGAGTCATGTGCGAAATCATTACATTGTATGATGTCACGATCGTGATGTCATGAAACCATTAACCAATCATAATCAACCAATGACTCGCAAGTGCGCAGTCATGTGAAAGCTATGAGTCAAATGACGTCATAGTGCAAAAACCTCAACATACCTTATGACTAATAAGTATTAGTCATGTGAAATCTGGCTTGCTTAGTCACGATTTGTGACATTAGCTCCCGTCTCCCCCTAGCATCCGTCCCTCGATGCTAATTGCCCACGTCGAGCAACTTCCGCCCAGCTCTTCTCACCTCTTTCTTTAGCTTGTGGTTCCGGCGCTCGAGCTCCTGGTTTCCCTTTCTCTCATTGTCCACCTCTCTCTTGAATCTTCCCAAGCTGAATCCCGATCCTGCAACCGTCCTGCGAAGCCATTGGATGTCTTCCTGGAGGCGCTCGATCTTGGCTTGCTGGTCCGCTATCTTCCATCGGTAGTGGTCTTCTTTTTTTAGGGCTTGCTCCCTTCCGTTCAACGGTTCCAGGATCTGCTTGTGCAAAGCCTCGATATCGGGTTGTGTTTTTTCGCTCACCTCCCTCTCCTTATGTGTCCCCACGACATCTTTCCTTCCGACACGGAACTTTGGGTCCTGGTGGTACCGGTGCCAGTGTGAGAGGTCCTTCTTTGTTCCGTCCTTCTGCGAGTAGTACCCTCCGTCCACCTTGTATTGGACGTGTGTTGGGCACTTGTCGTTGTAGCATTCCTTCCAGTTTCTGGTGCAATGCCTTTCCTTTCATTCCTGGTTTTTTGATTTTTAGACCGTTTGGTCCTTTTCCGGTGCTGGTGCCTTTGTTTTGTATGGCTTGTTCCAACCAGATTGCGTAGCACTGAACTTCTTTGGGTACCATCCCCGCGCAACTTTCTCGCTGTCATGAACCCCTGCAGTTGTCGTTGTAGCACCCCGTCCAGTGGAGTGCATCGTGTTCCTTTTGCTTTCGTGCCGCTTCTTCCCAGGCCGAAGGTGAGTGGTATGGTGGGCTTGTCGGCGTCATCTCCGGCAAGCCTATCGTGGTTCCCCAGTTTTCCTGAGGGGTTGGCGTCTTTGGTGGTCGAGGAGGGGCTGCCTCCGCTTCTGGTGCTTGCGAGACGGGGACGAGGATGTCTCCGTTGCCCTGTTCCTCGAGCTTGATGGAGGCGCGGCTTGTTGGGGTACCGGGAGTAGAACCTCCGCTTTGCGACGTCTGCATTTTCGAAGTTATCGGCGGGATACCAGGTTTTGTCGTGTTCTGGTGAGTATCCTGTCCACTTAGCTCTGTATTGGAGCTTGTTGTAGTCTAGATGCGAGTCGATGATCTCTTCGAGTTCGTATTCTGGTTCTCCTTCAATGAGGATAGGGAGAGGAGGTTCTGATAGCTGTCAAGGAAGCTTGTTGTCGTTATAGAGCTCAAGAAGAGAGATGTGGAATGTGTTGTGTATTCTCATCCAGGCCGGGAGGTCCAGCTTATAAGCGCTGGTTCCTTCCTTGCCAAGATTTTGAATCGTCCAATTTTCTTGTAGTCGAGCTTTTTGCATGGTCTGGTGGTCCTGATATTTCTTGGTAGTAACCACACCACGTCTCCTTGTTGTAAATTGGGATCGGGTTTTCGCTGTGCATCGTAGTATTCCTGATGTCGCAGCTGGGCTTCCGTCATTTCCGCTTGTAATGTGCCATGTAATTGACTCATATCTTCTGGTAACGTCGTTTCTCCTTGTATCAGGTGTCCGAGAGCCTGATATTCGGGGTTAGTTCCGCAATTCGCGAAGAATGGTGTGTCCTTGATGCTTTCTTGATATCCATTGTTGTAGGCGAATTCGGCCATTTGTAGGAGCTCATTCCAATCGTCCTGCTGATAGTTGACGCAGGCTCGGAGGTATTGTTCCAAAGTGGAATTCATCCGTTCTGTTTGCCCGTCGGTTTGCGAGTGAAAGGCGGTGCTAAGCCTTCTTTCTATTCCTAATTTCTTGGTGGTTTCTTTCCATAGGTCCGATGTGAATATCGAGCCTCGATCCGTGATAATGTCTCGCGGTTGTCCATGTAGTCGGAATATTTCCCTTAGGAACATTTCCTGGAATTGCTTTGCACCAATGTCGTTCGTGCATGGTATCAAATGAGCCATTTTCGTAAGCCTATCGATGACGATTAGGATGGCATCCGCTCCTTCCGATAGTGGCAAGTCTGTGATCAAATCCATTGATATTGACTTCCATGGTCGATCGGGGGCCGCGTTAGGCTTTATCAGCCTATAAGGTGTGTGTCGTCTGACTTTTGTTCTTTGACAAATATCGCACCGCTTGACGTATTGTTTGATTGTTTCTCGCATCTTCAGCCAATAATATGTTCTTTGGACCAGTTCCGTAGTTTTAGCCGTTCCTCCGTGGCCGGCCTGAAGAATGTTGTGGTGTCGTCGTATAACATTGGTTCTTATCCCTTCGTTATTAGGAATCCAAATCTTTCCCTGGTGCCAGAGGTATCGGTCCTTCCACTGGCATAATCCTAAGGCTACCCCTTTCATTTCTTTGTTTCCTTTGTCCAGTGCTTCCTTTCTCGTTTGGATTTCTTTGTCCTTGGCTGATTCGTTGCTGATGTCTTCTTCGTCTTTCGTTCCGAAGGTTATCGTTTCCATCTCTTGGATTCTGGTATCGAAGTATTTTTCTTTTGGCAAGAGAATTCTTTCTTTTTGCGTGAGCCTTTCGTCTTCTTCCTGAGACATGTCCGCCTTTCGTCTTGTTAAGGCGTACGGCTTGCCTCCTTCTTTTCCTGGTCAGAATTCGATTCTGAAGTCGAAGCCACTCAAGACTTCGCTCCATCGGATTTGTCTGTCCGTCAGTTCTTGCGCTGTTGTAAACCTTATCAGGTTTTTGTGGTCGGTTAGGACATTGAAATGTTGTCCGCTTCCTTTGAGGTATCGTCTCCATTCCTTGAGTGCTTGAACTATGGCTAATAGTTCTTTGTCGTGTACGTCGTAGTTGCATTCGGCAGGTGTCATCGTTTTTGACCAATATGCTATCGGTCTCCATTTTCCGTCTTCGTCATCCTGAGATAATATGCCCGAGCAGACATATTTTGACGCGTCAGTTTCGACCAGGAGTGGTCTCCCTGGTTTGAAGTATGTCAACACTGGAGTTGAGCATAGCTTCTGTCTCAATTCGTCGAATGCCGCTTGTTCCTTGTCTCCCCATTCCCATTTGACCTCTTTCTTGGTTCTGTCATATAGGGGTTTGTCTGTCCTGCTGAATCCTTCGATAAACCGTCGGTAGATGTTGCAGAATCCCATGAATTCTTGGATTCCTTTCTTATTGGTGGGTGGTTTCCAATCCCGTATGGTTGCCGTGGTGATAGGGTCGCCTTTGACTCCTTCGTTGTTGATGATGAATCCTAGATATTCTGTTTCTCGTTGGTGAAACTCGCATTTTGATGGCTTTAATTTCATTCGTTCCTTTCGTATGGCACGGATGATGGCCACCATATCTTTTTGGTGTTGTTCCCGGTTCTCCGAATATATGAGGACATCGTCCAGATATACTATGCAGCATATGTCGATATATGACTGCAGGGTCCTATTGATCCATCTCTGGAATGCTGCTGGCGCATTGGTCAGCCCAAAGGGCATGACCATGTATTCCTACGTGCCGTATTTCGTGGTGAAGGTCGTCTTCCATTCATCTCTTTCCTTAATTCTGACGTTGTGATAGGTATCCTGGATGTCCAGCTTTGTGTAGTATTTGGCAGTTCGTAGCCTGTCCAAGGCTTTCCCTATCACGGGTAGAGGATATCGGTCTTTTTTGGTGACGAAGTTGAGTGCTCGGTAGTCGACACATAGTCAGAGTTTTTCGTCGTTCTTCTTGACAAACATGATTGAAGATCCTCCGTCAGAGTAGAGCTCTCTTATCCATCCTCGTTCTTCGTTTTGCTTGATGTAGTTTCAGATTTCTTCCAGTTCATCCTGGGAGAGCGCGTAAATCTTTTTGACTGGCAGTCCTTGCCCTTCCTCGAGTTTGATGTCCAGGTCTACTCCTGGACGGTGGGGCGGTAGCTTTGTTTTTTCTTCTTCCTCGAATACATCCAAGTATGTGTGGTATTCTGGAGGCACCATCTCCTCTAGCTTTCTTTTCTTCGGGTATTTTCCGCTTTTGATGGCTAGCTCAGGGCTAATGTTGACCGATTCTAGCCTTATTCGTCCTTCCTGTTTGTTGTACTTGAGGATCCCCGTGGTCGTGTCGGGTCATCTGTAGAACTTTCCGAAAGCTCGGGCACTGATCTTGCAGATCTGTTCATTGGAACTTCACCTGCTCCCAAATCGTTTTTGCCCCCTATTGGTTTCTCCTAGCTTGAGAACTTGGTAGCAGTCGCTTTCGACTATTCTTTCCGTGATGAGTTGTGCGATTCGATCCCGCTTCCGGATTTGGTAGTCCTGGTCGCCCATATTCGCAAGTACCACTTTGATTTCGCCGGAATAGTCGGAGTCTATCACGCCTGCATTGACAGATATCTGATGTTTAACTGCCAGGCCGCTTCGTGGCACTATCCGTCCATAGGTTCCTCGTGCTGGTGTGATTGATATTCCTGTCGTGACAACTTCTTGTCCGCGGGCTGGAATAGTCCTTTCTTCGTTTGCGTACAGGTCGTGTCCCGCCGCTTTTGCCGATCCTCTAGTCGTTAACTTTGCTTGAGGTTCAAATAACCTAACTTGGATCCTCTGATCTTTCTTGCTTTCGGTCGCACCGAATTCGACTTTCAAGTTCTCTTCTCGCGCCTCGTCTTCCGGTATTGCGTATATGGTTGGTGATTCCTTTAAACACCATGTTGTACACCGTTTGCTTTCGAAGGTGATCTTTCCTTGGCCCCAGTCAATTCAGGGACTGTGTTGCTTTAACCATGGCATTCCAAGGATGACCTCATGGTTGGGTAGTTAAGCCACTTGGAAGGTTGCCAATTTCCTATGGCTACCAATGTCCATAGGTACTGTCGCTATATGGGTAATTGGTCCCATAGCACTGGGTTGACCGTCTGCGAGGTAAACTTTGCTTGTCGTTTTTGCTTGCGTGGTTCTGATGTTGTATTTGCTGCAGAGCCCTTTGTCGATAAAGTCCTCAGTTGCGCCCGAGTCTATCATCGCATTGATCGTAACTTGTCTTTTCGTGTCGTGCAGTCGTATATGCACCATACTATGGTCGTTCTCGTTGTCCAATGTTTCCGTGTTATTCAGTACCGTGTATAGGTTCCTCATCTCAATGGGCTTTGGTTTGGTCTTGTCCCTCGGACCATTGCTTACTGGGAACCTTCGTCGTTTCCCGACTCTTCCTCGGCTCCTCTTTCGACCTCCATTTCTCGTGCTTTGGCTGGTGGCCGCCATTGCTTCTTTTTGTCGGTTTTTGGTTCCCAGGTTGCTGCTTCTTGATTGTTTGCTTGGCTTCGGCAACCCGCAGCTCTGTGTCCTGGTTTGGCACATTTGAGGCATAGATTTGCCCTCATTCTTCGTTGGCATTCCTTGGCTGAGATGTTGAATCCTGGTCTTCTTCTGGTAGCGTCCAATGCCATTGGATCGCCTCGATTTTCGCTAATTGGCGTAGGTCTTAACGTTCCATTACCGTTTCGTGCTGTTGTGTCGAACCTCCCCGTTGGTCTTCCTTTTCTGATGTGGTCCATTATGCTGTGTTTGTTCTCTTTTGCAATTGCCCATCTGGTGATGGCCAAGGTTGTGTTGAGATTGTCTGTTTCGCCTGCTTCCCAAGCGTCTTGTAGTGTCTTTGACATTCCTCCTTGTAGGAGTCTGGTCAAGGTTCCTTCGTCGTACTCGGGCTCTGCCGCCATGATTCTGAAATTGTTGGCATATTCCGTCATCGTTCTTCCGCTCTGGGTGATGCCCGTGATCTTATTTCGGGCTGTTTCCTTGGCATCCACGTCTCCGAAGTGTAGTTTGAGGGTTTCCACGAATTGCCCCGATGTTTCCCAGTTTTCTTTGAGTCTTCCTTCTACGTAGGGGACCGGCCATTGTCCGGCCGCTCCCCTTAGGAGTCATTTGGCGTAGGTTAGCTTTTTGTGATGTTGATCTTCGTTCCATCCTAAGGGGTCGAAGTAGATTCCTAACTGGACCAGGAATATTCTCAATTTCGTTCTCTCTCCCTCGAAGTAGGATGGTTGTTGGACTCGAGGGCGTTGTTCTGTTCGTGTAGCTATCTGAACCACTCACTCTGCAAGTTGATCGCCTGTCAACCCTACTAGCGGGTTTAGGGCTGGTGCCGGTGCTGGTCCTGGAACCATACTCATCCTTCTGGTTTTTGGGGTAGTTGGCGAGAAGGTTCCTTCAGGCGATTCTTCTTCTGGTGTAACAGGACTTGCTGCTCTTTGAGATCCCTCGTGGGATATTGCGGTGTTAAGTGCTTGTTCTAGTGCAGATCCTAGGTTGAGTGGTCCTTCGTCTGGTGGGTCAAGCTCTATTGGTGATGCTAATCCTTGGGTTGGTGACTTGTCCTCTGTAGGGTCGATATCCGTGGTGTCGTTGGGTGTTGCGAAGAGACGTAACCAAATGCAACAATCCTATTCTTGAGCGTATGTGCAACAGGCAACAACCGTCGTCTCCTCCGTATGCGAATCTCGTTTTCTTGCACCAACAGGTAGGGAAGCACTATCGCTTCAGATAGTATGGAACTGGCTTGCTTGTCTTGGGTGATTCGTGTGAGGTACTATCTCTTCAGATAGTAAGATGGGTAGATTGTCGTGCTTGATAGAACTATGACAATAGTTCGATGTTTGGGCGGCCCGGCGAGACTATCACAATAGTCTCCAGGTTCTTAGAGCGTAGGCTCTCGTAGAGGAGAAGTGTATATAAAGAGAGTAAAGAGTAATCGTATTGCAATATCTTAAGTATAGAAAAGTACTTAGATGGTCGCGTGAAGATCCTATCTCTTGGTCGGACCCAAGCTCCTTTTATAAGCATCTTCCCACAACCCTAATTCTAATAACTGGTAACATAGCCCCCATGACTCATAATTAGTCATGGTGCGAAATCCATCAGCTGATTCTTACAAATCAGCGGCGCACCTTGTCTTTCCTCGATCCAAATCCATAACCTCGATCATGCGCTCAAATGAGTCGCATGCGTGAAACCCATGACTCGTAATCTGAGTCATGTGCGAAATCATTGCATTGTATGACGTCACGATCGTGACGTCATGAAACCATTAACCAATCATAATCAACCAATGATTCGCGAGTGCGCAGTCATGTGAAAGCTATGAGTCAAATGACGTCATAGTGCAAAAGCCTCAACATACCTTATGACTAATAAGCATTAGTCATGGAAAATCTGCCTTGCTTAGTCACGATTTGTGACAGCCAATCGCGGATGGAATAGTGCAATTTGTGATCGGTTTCCTTGACCCTGGGGTAGAGGGCGTCGGTCTTAAGGGCTTCTCTAATTCGCTGACCATGGATACCCATATGGCGGGAGTGTAACGTGCTTGGGAATTGGTTGGCATTGGTTGCCTCATCGGAGTCCTAGCCTGCATGGCTGTAAAGGAGAGTAAAGGCCGGCGAGGCCATGGGCGCTGCGGCTAGAATGGTATCATTGATACCAAAAGGCGGGAGGCTTTCTGAGAGGTATGGGATATCAGGGAGCGAGGCCTGGCCTCCCTCAAGGGCTGTATTAGATGTTGAAGTCCTATCCTGCTCTTTTCTCTTTGTCTTCTTACTCTGCTTCCGGACCTTAGTGTCCTTTGGCCAGTAGCCTGCACCTTCTTTTTCATTCTTATGTATTTCACACCCATTGTCAGTGCATGACATCCAGCTCATGTCTGAGTGTCGTCGTTCCATTTCACTAGAGATTGAAAGAGTTCTATTATCACCCCAAGAGTTTCCAATGGATATTCTGCTATCGTTGCTGGCTGCGCTTGATATAGCTGGCGACGACGCAGAGGCCTTACGCTTCTGGGAGCAAGTCACAGCATTGCTGGTAATCTCGTCCATAAGGTATTCAGGGCAGCAGCGACTGATAGAGTCACTGCTGGTAAGAGTGGGAGAGGTTTGGGCTTTGCCTGAGTGATACATGGTGTCGGCTGATTCAATGCTAAAATCTGTAGAAGAGGTATAGCTTGTATTCATCTGTAGGGTTTGGGTAGGGTCTGGTAGCTCAAGGCTGTCATAATCGATAGTGAGATCCTTGAGGCTTATATCTAACAGCCCTGGGGTTCCCTCATGGATTCTCGATAGGTAGTCTGCTAGGGAATTCTTCGCTCCTGGCTGGTATTCTATTTTAAAATCAAAGTGACTGATGTGCGTTAGGCATCTCTGCTGTCTTCCATTGAGATTCTTTTGTGTCATGAGTTTGGTGAGACTCTCGTGGTCTGTAACCACTGTAAATTGCCTGTGTAGCAAATGGGGAGCGAATGCTTCCATAGCCTCGATGATTGCGAGCGTTTCCTGTTGGTGTGTGAGGTAGTTGCTTTGTGATGGTGTCAGCTTCCTGCTGTAGAACGCTACAGGTCAAGCTGCACCTCTAGTTGGTCCTTGGCCTATCCAAGCACCTGTACCTGTAGGAGATGCATCGGTAAAAAGCCATATCATATCTGGCTTATTATAGTCGATCGGTCTTACGACTTTGTCCTTCTCTGCAGCTCGCTTGACCGCTTCGAAGGCCGCTTCCTGCAGATTCGTCCCCAGCCATTCAGCGTTCCCACTCAGCTCTGTCAGCGGGGCTGTGATTGTGGCGATGTGGGGAATGACCTGCGAGATATAATTAACCATTCCATTGAATCGCTGCAGTTCTTTCTGGCTCTCTGGCCTTGTCCAGTCCATTATGGTCCGGATTTTCTCTGGTGCAGGGTGAATGCCATTATCCTCTCTCCTATGGCCTAGGATATCGAGTTTTGTGGCAAAGAAAACACTTTTCTTTGGGTTGGCGTAATAGCCGGCGTTCTGCAACTTACTGCAGGCGTTCGTAACGACCTTAACATGCTCTTCAAAGGTGTCACTGAAAACAAAAATATCGTCAATGTAGACCCATATGTTCTTGCCTAATTCGTCCTGGAATAGGTCCTCCATAGTACTTCCAAAGGTTCCGGGAGCATTCAGGTCTCCTTGCATCATGACCTGGCTCGTAAAGCCGCCGAAGGGTGTCTTGATAGTGTTGTACTTCACTTCATCTGGATGGACTCTGGTCTGGAAGTAGGCGTCACTGAGATCTATCTTGCTGCGGAATCGTCCTCTGGCTACGGCATTTAGTATCGTGTTTTGTTCTGGAATCTGTGTGTGATCGGCCTGGGTGTTATCATTCCTGCAGCGGAGGTCTACCAGGGGTCGGATTCTGCCATCGCTTTTGGCTTCCACAAACATGCTGGCTCCTCCGGGCACACTGGTCCTATGGAGGATACCGGCATTCATCTGCTTATTGATCCATGCCTTGTATTTGCGCATCAGGCCTTGTGGCGCTTTGAAGTTAGGTCTCTTTAAAAGCTTTGTCGGCTCTATGAGGCTTATCCTGTGCATTATCTTGGCTGCTGGGGGCAGTTCCTCAGGTACTTCTTTGACAAATACTTTAGGGAACATCGCCAGGAAGTCTGGTACTTCCTGTGGTTTCGTCATGGCTGATCTAGACTCTCTAGATTTTCCGTCACAGGTAACTCTGACCTTGTACTTGCAGAAGTAAATGCTGTTCTTTTGGCAATCGATGACCGCTCCTTGCCTTATGAGATCGTCCATACTGATGAGGATATCATAGTCTGATACTGGCGTGACTAGTATAGGCACCTTGTCGACTCTCATCTTGCCTACCTGAATCATAACCTCAACAGATAAGTTGCTAGTTGATCGCGATCCTTTAACTGGCATCTTCAGTGTAATGGGATCCTTCCTAGCTGTGTAGGGGATGTTGTGTGTTGTAACGAATTTGTTGGATATCAGAGTCCCGCCAATGGTACGTGTATCTCCAAGGGCTCTAGTGGGCTTGCCATTGATGTTGATAGTGAATTCGAGTGCTTGGAATGGCCTATCCATAGGCGTGCCTACTGTAGTCTTGTAGGTCCTGACAGAGCAGCTACCATCTAGCTCCTCTGTGCTGTCTGTATCAGGCTCATATTCGCCTTCACTGCTGTCCGGGCTTCCCTCCGAGAGGCGAACATGGTTGGTCTTAACTTCTTTCTTTGGGCATTCATTTGCCATGTGTCCACTTTCGCCACAGTAGAAACAGGCTCCTTCTGCCTTGCCGCTGTCCATCACAGCGTTACTTGGCTTGTTGGACTTGGTATAGGTCCTCTTCTTGGCCGGGGCCTTTGCTTTGCCAGTGTTCCTGGGCGTTGATGTGATAGAGGGCTTGCAGTAGGTATTCTCTTTCTTTGCTGTATGGGTTGTGCTGCTAGAAGCCTGGCTTCTATCGCTGCCTTTGTAGCCGCCAGTTCTATAAATGGTAGCGTCATAGCGTTCTGCTAGAGCCACCATCTGGTTCCAGGCATCTTCTGGTCTGAGCTGGGGCTCAACATTGTGGCGTAGTCTAGAGTCCATAGCATCGAGAAACTGCCGCTCCCGTGCATAATCTCAGATCGATGCATTTGGAAGCGATCCTTTGAGGTCCGTGTAATGGGGGCACTCCGTAGGAAGACGGATCCTGAGATTGCGACCGCACCTAAGACTCAAAGTAGAAGTAAGGATCACAATAGAGATAAAGATAATTCAAATTAGAATCAAGCGGTAAAACTTAATATCGTTAAGCCTGAAAGCTTCACTCAATAAGTTCTCTCGAGGATCCTTGATTATCAGAATAGGGTGTCTCTTGCTTTAGTTAAGTAGAATCATTTAAAGCCAGAGGACACCCGTCAACCCTTCTGACCTTTCGCGAGCACCCTGCTCAGCTCAGGGCTGTCCAACTCACCTGCCTAGAGTGAGCTAACACTCGGAGACAGTCGGACCGCTCGGATATTAACACTCTCCACAAATAGGAAGTGCTTCATGTGATTTCTCTCCAACTACATCTGCATGAGCAAAAGGTCTTTCCTATTGGTAGCATATCAGTGGCCGACCGACATGCCCAGCGTTGAGATAATATCCATTGGGACTCACTGGCCCAGCGGTGGTTTTGTCTATACAACCTAGGCAGTCCATCGGCAAATCTACTTGGCTACGCTAAGCTTGTAAACCTGACTGCATGCTCCCTCGATAAGAAATCTCCTGCTGCTTGACTGCATGGGCGGTACCCACAGTCAACCATGCGGGACCCTCTTAAATCGTGACAAGACTCACACCTCTAGAGTCCACTAATAACCCATGGTAATGCTACAGTTCACGGGGTAGCCAGGGACTGGCTTTGGGGTGGTTGTCCAAGAAGCCTTACAGCTTTCCCGGTCAGCCCCCAAGCCCTCTACTGTTAACCATACAACTACCTTGAGGTCAAAGTATGCCCGTAGGTGGTTCCCAGGTGTTATCCAGGTGGCGCCCCAGGAGGCGGTCACCCTCACACCCCTTATATATCCTGCCAACAACTTCTGGTCGGTTGGACGGCCACAACTCATACGGTGTTGTGGGAGCGTTCCTATGGATCTTACTTTACTAGGAAGCACACAACTACACAGCCGTACCGTGCTGTCGCGCCGAACCAACGCTGGCACCGCAGGGGGGTGTTAGGAATATCCCCTGAAAGTTACAGGAGGTTCGGACCACTCCTGCTCCGTAAGTAGCCCGTTTTGTGCCATACGAAGCGGGCCTTTGAACATCTAAGAGCCCCACTATAGTGGGATAACTCCTCTCTAAGTCCGCAGATCACTTTGTTGGTGAAGGTAGGGTAACTGGGGTCCCAAGGTAGGGTAATCATGTTTCTAAGGTAGGGTAACTTCACCCTTCCATGCCTTTATTTCCTTCGGGAGTCCGCGCGACCACATATAATGTTGCCCCGGAGACCCGTGCCACGTTTACTATGGGTTCTTAGCTTTATGTGATCATACCCTCCGATGGTTACCCTGCCTAGTAGGGTAACTTTGGCCTACCTAGGTTACCCTGTCTAAACCTATGTTACCAATTTACTTTGTAGACACTTGTACCAACTCATGTCTACCGGTAGTATACTAAGTATACTGGCCTATCCTCAATATGGTTACCACTTGGTATACCATACGGGCTTGAGTCTAGTCCACTGTAGCTACCTATCTGTAGGGTCGTTACAGTCCGCTAGCTCTCCGGCTATCTTCGTTATGTGTGCTAGCTGTCCACCTGCTGTCTGTCGGACATTCTGCCCCTTGTGATAGGTGTCATCGGTGTTTGTAGAGGCTTCGAATAGCTGCTGAAGGCATTGGGTTAACTGCGCTAGAGTTAGGTCCTCGACCTCTCTGTCCAGCGTCTGATATGCATTGTTGTCCTTGCCATCTGTGTAGGCGCCATAGTAGTCCGCTACCCCAGGGGAGTCGTCGTTTAGTCCTCATGTCACCAGATGCTGCTTGACTGTTCTAAGCCATCGCTTGAGTTTGTCTGGTTTCAGATCTTCTCCTTGACCGGTAAATATGGGCAGTTTGGGGAGCTTGGGAGGGGGCAACCTGGCCGGACCGGGGTCTGCCATTGTTCCTGTAGGGGGGTCTTGGGCTGGAGGTGGTGGATCTGGTCGTTCAGGGTGCTCTCTGGCGCTCCTGGATCTTGAGGGTCTTTCTGGTGTGTCTAGGATGAATGTAGGAGGTAGTTGTTGCGCTCTATGCTCGCGGGAAGGCGCTCTAGTTGGTGTCTGACTTCCAAAGACTCCTAGAATGCTAGGTGCTCGCCACCTGCTTGTAGTGGAGCGTTCTGGTGGGGGTTCAGTTTCCGAAGTTTGCTGTGCTGCTGCTCTTGCTGCTGCTCTTTCCTCAAGCCGCCGGGCTTTTCTTTGAATGAGTTCCTCAGCTGTGAGGTTGTTGTCTTCGTCTGAATCTGTATCCAGATCTCCTGGAAGGAGGTGACTGGTTCTTGCTGGTGTATCTGCTGGGCCTGGCGTGAGCCCAGGGGTTGGTTCGTGTCTGGTTGGTTCTGGAGTATCGTCTGTGGGTTCTGCTGAAGGACGATTGTAGGCCCTACCGGACCTGGTAACGCTTCTGCTCCTGCGTTCTGCTATTGTCAATGTAGCACGTGAGCTAGGAGTTCCTTTCCCTGCCGCTCCTGCTTCTAACCAGTTATCAAGATACTCGGAGGGTGATCAATCGTACCAGGCTGTTCCCACTCCGGAGAACAAAGGCTTTTCACCTGCTGAAGGCAAAACAATGTAACATGTTTATTCCTGTCTAACGAACATACAATAGGACCTGCGATAGACCTGCTAGCGCTGGTGCTAAGGGAGGCTTCAAGGGACCGGTAGCTAGAAGGATAATAGTTGAAGGACAAGTTGGGCTAAGGGACTCAGGGATTGCCGTTCAACCAAGTGTATTCTTAGACTGAAGGTCTGTCAAAGTCTGCTGTCTCCTGCTAGCCAGGAGACTGGTTTAAATACAAAACCCAAGAGCGATAGCCTTCCTGCAATCACGATCATTACCAGTAGCTGCGTACATACCGGAATCCTGTAATCCTGCAAGACCAAAGAAAGAAACAAACAAACAGTGCTCAGCCTTCGCCAGTGCTACATGACCATTCCATACCCGGAATCCTAAATATAAACTTCCAGCAAAGCAAACTAAACATAGCAATACGGTAGCATAGCCTATCTGACTCAGAGACAGTGGCGGAGCGGAAATCAAATCAAATAAACCAAATATAAATCAACTAAACATAGGAGGTCCTGCACTGCCCGCTCCTGTGTACCGTTACCGGAACATGTACACATGTTACATTCCCTTATTCTGAAAAATCAACAATCATTCCAAAATCTTCGCTGTCCTCAGCGCTCTCGTCGGTGTGCCATAGGAGGCTATCATCATCTGTGGGGAAATAGTCCTGCTCAGAGCTGCTAGAATCGTATTCCTCATCGTCATAGGGTTCCCAGAAGTCGTCTGGGCAATCGTTTGCGGTGCAGGGTGTAGAGGAAACTTCCATGGGTTCCCAGGAAGCTTTAATGTAGTGGGAGGTGATCTGGGGCGTCGGTTCTGCTGGGTGGTTATCGTCCCAGTATTCCTGTATGAGTTCCAGGGAGTGGTCGAGGTTCTCGATAGGTTCCCAGGAGTCGTCTGCTCGCTCATAGCCTTTCCAGTGAACCAGGAATTCGTGCCTGTTGTTCTGGCGGCGGTAGTCGAGTATCTGATCTGCTTCCCATTCTTCTGCATTGTCAATTAGGATGGGTGCTGGCTTGTCCATTCTGCGGGACTTGAATCTATCGGGATCGTTCTCTCTGTATTCTTTAAGGGAGGAGACGTGGAAGTAGGGTTTCTGGCGGGCCATTCTGGGCGGGAGGTGTAATTTGTAGTTGTCTGTGTCAGGTAGATGTTCTAGGACCTTGAAAGGTCCGAACCAGCGTGGTTCTAGCTTCTTGGATCGTCCAGGAGAGGAGGTATAAGGGCGGCCTCTAACAAGAACTCTGCTGCCATTCTTGAAGGGTTCTGTTAGGGGTTTGCGGCGTTTGTCAGCTTGGACGGTCTGGCGGAAGGTAGCATGCTTTCTGGCCATGTCTACTTCCATTCTTGTTGCTTCATGGGCGTTTAAGATATCGTCCACAGCTGGTACCTTGCTGGCGGATCTCTGGACAGGGTTGAATATCTTCCAGGGACGTCCATAGAGGGCATGGTATGGCGAGATGCCTAGAGATTCATGGGGGGCGCCGTTCATGGCTGCTGCAATAGCGGGGAGGGCGCCGGACCAGTTGTTTTGTCTGGGGTTAACGAAGTTCCTCATTAGCTGTTTGAGGGTACGGATCCTTCGCTCAACCTGGCCATTCGTTTGGTGGTGGTATTGGGTCGCCATCCAGACCTGGATACCAAGGGACTTCATCATTTGTGACCAAAACTTAGAGGTAAAGCGAGAGTCCTGGTCAAGGACAATGCTGAGAGGGAGGCCATGGACGTCAAAGATAGTGCTGTTGAGTTTCTTGAAGATCTTTTCAGAGGTAGCAGCGTCCTTGAGTGGGATGAGATGTGTGTAGGAGGTAAAGCGGTCCATTATGACCATGATAGATGTATAGCCATCGGATTTGTTAAAAGGGCCGGCGAAGTCTATGGCTAGGGATTGGTAGGCTTCGTCGGGGTCAGGGAGGGTAAGGGATCGTCCATAGGGTAGGGTGGTGGGCTCGTTGTTAATCTGGCACTTATCGCATGACCGACAGTATAGGACAAAGTCCTGGCGCATCTGTGGCCACCAGAAGAAGCAAGCCGCATAGGAGTAGCATTTGTAAGCTGAGAAGTGTCCGAGGCCTTCATGGACAGTCTTGAGGATAAAATCCCGTAGGGATACCCCCTTCTCAAGAGGTCCTACCGGTATATAAAGGTTTTCGTACCCATTGGTGTTCTGGGCCAGCAGAAGGCCGTCGCGGATGGAATAGTGCAATTTGTTATCCGTTTCCTTGACCCTGATGTAGAGGGCGTCGGTCTTAAGGGCTTCTCTAACTCGCTGGGCGAGGATACCAATTGTAACATGTGTACATGTTCCGGTAACGGTACACAGGAGCGGGCAGTGCAGGATCTCCTATGTTTAGTTGATTTATATTTAGTTTATTTGATTTGATTTCAGCTCCGCCACTGTCTCTGAGTCAGATAGGCTATGCTATCGTATTGCTATGTTTAGTTTGCTTTGCTGGAAGTTTATATTTAGGATTCCAGGTATGGAATGGTCATGTAGCACTGGCGAAGGCTGAGCACTGTTTGTTTGTTTCTTTCTTTGGTCTTGCAGGATTACAGGATTCCGGTATGTGCGCAGCTACTGGTAATGATCGTGATTGCAGGAAGGCTATCGCTCTTGGGTTTTGTATTTAAACCAGTCTCCTGGCTAGCAGGAGACAGCAGACTTCGACAGACCTTCAGTCTAAGAATACACTTGGTTGAACGGCAATCCCTGAGTCCCTTAGCCCAATTTGTCCTTCAACTATTATCCTTCTAGCTACCGGTCCCTTGAAGCCTCCCTTAGCACCAGCGCTAGCAGGTCTATCGCCGGTCCTATTCTATTTTCGTTAGACAGGAATAAACCTGTTACATCTTTTTGCCTACAGCAGGTGAAAACCCTTTGTTCTCAGGATTGGGAACAGCCTGGTAGGATTGATCACCCTTCTAGTATCTTGATAACTAGTTAGAAGCAGGAGCGGCAGGGAAAGGAACTCCCGGCTCCGGTGCTACATTCACAATAGCAGAACGCAGGAGCAGAAGCGTTACCAGGTCCGGTAGGGCCTATAATCGTCCCTCAGTAGAACCCACAGACGATACCCCAGAACCAACCACCCAGGAACCAACGCCTGGGCCCACGCCAGGCTCAGCAGACACACCAACAGGAAACGCTCGCAATGATTGAGGCTATGGAAGCATTTGCCCCCCATTTGCTACGCAGGCAATTTACAGTGGTTACAGACCACGAGAGTCTCACCAAACTCATGACACAAAAGAATCTCAATGGAAGACAGCAGAGATGGCTAACGCACATCAGTGGCTTTGATTTTAAAATAGAATACCAGCCAGAAGCGAAGAATTTCCTCGCAGACTACCTATCGAGAATCAATGAGGGAACCCCAGGGCCGTTGGATATAAGCCTCAAGGACGCCACTATCGATTATGACAGCCTTGAGCTACCTGACCCTACCCAACCCCTACAGATCAATACAAGCTACGCCTCTTCTACCGATTTTAGCATAGAATCAGACGACGCCATGTACCACTCATGCAAAGCCCAAACCTCTCCCACCCTAACCAGCAGTGACTCTATCAGTCGCTGCCGCCCTGAATACCTCATTGATGAAATTACTAGCAATGCAGTACCCCGTTCTCAGAAGCGCAAGGCTTCTGCCTCCTCGCCAGCTACATTGACGGCAGCCAGCAACCATAGCAGAATATCGATTGGGAACCCTTGGAGTGATAATACAACTCTCCCAATCTCTAGTGTAATGGAACGACATCACTCAGAAATGAGCTGGATGTCATGCACTGACGATGGGTGTGAAATACATAAGAATGAAAAAGGTGGTGCAGGCTACTGGCCAAAGGACCCTAAGGCGCGGAAGCAGAGTAAGCAGACAAGGAGAAAAGAGCAGGATAGGGCTTCAACATCGAATACAGCCCTTGAGGCAGGCCAGGCCTCGCTTCCCGATATCCCAGACCTCTCAGAAAGCCTCCCGCCTTTTCGTATGAATGATACCATTCTAGCCACACCGCCCATGGCCTCGCCGGCCTTTAGTCCCCATTACCGCCATGCAGGCTATGACTCCGATGAGGCAACCAATGCCAACCAATTCCTAAGCACCGTTCACTCCCGCCTTATGGGTATCCTCGCCCAGCGAGTTAGAGAAGCCCTTAAGACCGACGCCCTCTACACCAGGGTCAAGGAAACAGATAACAAATTGCACTATTCCATCCGCGATGGCTTTCTACTTGGCCAGAGCACCAATGGGTACGAAAACCTTTGGATACCGGTAGGACCTCTTGAGAAGGGGGTATCCCTACCGGATTTCATCCTCAAGACTGTCCATGAAGGCCTCGGACATTTCTCAGCTTACAAATGCTACACATATGCGGTTTGCTTCTTCTGGTGGCCACAAATGGGCCAGGACTTTGTCCTATACTGTCGGTCATGCGATAAGTGCCAGATTAACAACGAGTCCACCACCCTACCATATGGACGATCCCTTACCCTCCCTGACCCCGACGACGGCTACCAATCCCTAGCCATAGACTTCGCCGGCCCTTTTAACAAATCCGATGGCTATACATCTATCATGGTCAAAATGGACCGCTTTACCTCCTACACACATCTCATCCCACTCAAGGACCCTGCTACCTCTGAAAAGATCTTCAAGGGACTCAACAGCACCATCTTTGACGTCCATGGCCTCCCTCTCAGCATTGTCCTTGACCAGGACTCTCGCTTTATCTCTAAGTTTTGGTCACAAATGATGAAGTCCCTTGGTATCGAGGTCTGGATGGCGACCCAATACCACCACCAAACGAATGGCCAGGTTGAGCGAATGATCCGTACCCTCAAACAGTTGATGAGAAACTTCGTTAACCCCACACCGAATAACTGGTCTGGCGCCCTCCCCGCTATCGCAGCAGCAATGAACGGCGCCCCCCATGAATCTCTGGGCATCTCCCCATACCATGCACTGTATGGACGCCCCTGGAAGATATTCAACCCTGTCCAGAGATCCGACAGCAAGGTACCAGCAGTGGATGATATCTTAAACGCCCACGAAGCAACAAGAATGGAAGTAGACATGGCCAGAAAGCATGCTACCTGCCGCCAGACTGTCCAGGCTGACAAACGCCGCAAACCCCTCACGGAACCCTTCAAGAATGGCAGCAGAGTTCTTGTTAGAGGCCGCCCTTATACCTCCTCTCCTGGACGATCCAAGAAACTAGAACCACGCTGGTTCAGACCTTTCAAGGTCCTAGAACATCTACCTGACACAGAAAACTACAAGTTACACCTCCCGCCCAGAATGGCCCGCCAGAAACCTTACTTCCACGTCTCCTCCCTTAAAGAATACAGAGAGAACCATCCCGATAGATTCAAGTCCCGGAGAATGAACAAGCCAGCACCCATCCTAATCGACAATGCAGAAAAATGGGAAGCAGAGCAGATACTCGACTACCGCCGCCAGAACAAGAGGCACGAATTCCTGGTCCACTGGAAAGGCTATGAGGGAGCAGACCACTCCTGGGAACCTATTGAGAACCTCGACCACTGCCTGGAACTCATACAGGAATACTGGGACGCTAATCACCCAGCAGAACCAACGCCCCAGATCACCTCCCACTACATTAAAGCTTCCTGGGGACCCATGGAAGTTTCGTCTACACCCTGCACCGCAAACAATTCCCCAGACGACTTCTGGGAACCCTATGACGATGAGGAATATGATTCTAGCAGCTCTGAGCAGGACTATTTCCCCACAGATGATGACAGCCTCCTATTGCACACCGACAAGAGCGCTGAGGACAGCGAAGACTTTGGAATGATTGTTGATTTTTCAGAATAAGGGAATGTAACAGGGGTACATGTTCCGGTAACGGTACACAGGAGCGGGCAGTGCAGGATCTCCTATGTTTAGTTGATTTATATTTGGATTATTTGATTTGATTTCAGCTCCGCCACCGTCTCTGAGTCAGATAGGCTATGCTATCGTATTGCTATGTTTAGTTTGTTTTTCTGGAAGTTTATATTTAGGATTCCGGGTATGGAATGGTCATGTAGCACTGGTGGAGGCTGAGCTTTGTTTCTTTCTTTGGTCTTGCAGGATTACAGGATTCCGGTATGTGCGCAGCTACTGGTAATGATCGTGATTGCAGAAAGGCTATCGCTCTTGGGTTTTGTATTCAAACCAGTCGCCTGGCTAGCAGGAGACAGCAGACTTCGACAGACCTTCAGTCTAAGAATACACTTGGTTGAATGGCAATCCCTGAGTCCCTTAGCCCAATTTGTCCATCAACTATTATCCTTCTAGCTACCGGTCCCTTGAAGCCTCCCTTAGCACCAGCGCTAGCAGGTCTATCGCCGGTCCTATTTTATTTTCCTTAGACAGGAATAAACCTGTTACAGGGAGCTAGACAGACTTGAGTCCTCGTGTCAAGGCTCTAGATCAGTCGGGTGCCCGGTGGGCAGCGAGTGAGGGGAAAGTTTCGTGGAGTCGAGCCGTTGCCGGGTTGACCTTCAGCGGGGAGCAGACAACCCTGAGCACCGCTGGCCTCTGGGGTTCAGAGACAAGGAGGGGGATCGGGGGGAGTCAGGATTCCTCCGAGAGTATCCCCGTAGGTGTTGCAGAGAAGCAGTTTGTGGTCCATCTCGCGACCTTTCGCTAGAAGGTTTCCAGGCGTGCGGTCATTGCCACACGCGGCGTGAAGACGTCGGCCCGTCGAGGAGGATTGGGGCTACTAGTGACGTAGCCAGACTGTGACAGAGGTAAGAGGCCAGGCCCGCCGATGTGGGTTGAGGCGTCTGATTAGTTCGAAGGCTCCCTGGGCTAGGGCCAGGTGCTTGGTGAAGTGGGGGGAAGAGTCGACGTCTGGCCTGAACCAGTAGCCGCGCCAGCAGACAGAGTCATAGGGATGAAAGAGTTACCCCTTAATCTGGATAGGGGAGCTGTATATTGGTGAGTGTCTTTGGCTGGTGGTCCTCCAGTGTATGAGCTCCGTCTTAGGAACCGAGAAGGAGATGCCCAGGCAGGCGACCTTAGTTTCTAGGACCTTGATGAGGTTCAGGAAGCGACGGAGGTTCCCGCGGTACGAGAGTGAGGCGACTGTTAGGGCCAAATCATCCAGTAGGAGATCATCAGCCCTTGAGGAATCCTGAGGTGGAGGGGAGCCACGTATAGGAGGAAGAGGAGAGGAGAGATCGGAGAACTCTGGGGTGCACAGACGTTGATGGATGCTCGGCTCCTGGGGGCCCCCTGGAAGACCAAGCTGCTGCTCCTTTCGCCGAGGCACGATGAGACCCATGAGACCTGGTAGGGGGGGATCCCGCCTTCCTTAACCATGCGGGCTAGTATCGCGTTGTCGACATTATCAAACCCCCCCTTCATGTCCAAGAATATGGATGACACCTTGTAGCGTGGCCTCTGGAGGGTTGTTATGTGGTTGGAGAGGGTGAGACATGCATCATAAGTGCTGAACCCAGGCAGTGATCCACATTTGTTGGGGTGGAGGAGACCTCTCCACCTGGCTTCCTTGCGTAGGCGGGTGGCAGTTAGCCTTTCAACGATTTTGGAGACTGCACGGATGAGGACAATTATCCTGAAGGAGGAGAGTGACTCATGGGAGGGTTTTCCTGGCTTGGCAAGCACCGTGTTGTTGGATTGTTTCAGGGAGGCCGGGTGGTAGCCAAGGAGCACCAGAGGGACAATAGTTGGAGGAGGATAGAGGGGTTGACTTTGGTCACCTTTTGCCAGGTGGAGTAGAGCACGCCTTCCGGTCAGGGGGCTGATGTGGGGGAGCCCTTGGAGATGGCCGCAGCTACTTCCTCGTTTGTTAGGAAGGGGGCCTTCGCCAACGGCCTGAGCCTGGGTGGGGCTGAGAATGGTTCAATGGGAGGGAAAAAATGATACAACAGGACCTTCATCAGCAAAAATAATACCTGGGGTCCTGTGCGCCCCGTGCGGCTGACGCCCGTGATGTCGAAATGTTAATCGCAAATCAGGACGTGACGTCCGATCGACGTCGCGTCCTGACTTTGCGTCCCCTAGCGCCATCCGTCCTGACGCTATCCAGACACGGACCCCTACGTCTTGTGCGTCCTGACTGTGTCTGGTGCTCCTCTCTTACCTCCTGACTCCCCCTGATCTACGACTCTTCCGTTCCTACCGCGTGGGGTCCTCCACTATTGCGTTCTGACTGGGTCAGATCTATGACTCTCCCGCCCTGATGCCGGTTCCTTCTCCGCGAACGTCAGGGCTTCACTCATCTTCAGATCTCGCGTCCTAATGTTTTCACACCCTGCCGACCTCGTCCGGATCCCACGATCCGCATCTCTCCCTTCCTGACGCCTGCTCAGTTCTTCCTGATCTTACGCCCTATATATGCCGCGTCCTGATCCGATCGTGACTCTATCTGACGCCGAGTTTTCATCCGGACGTATCGTGTACTTAGTCTAATGCCATCCTGATCCTACACCTAGGCACTTCTCTTCTTTCAAACACTGTCCCGATGTGTTTTACTATCCTGATCGCCAAGATGCAGCTGTTAAGCGTTGCTTCAATTAATTCTATTCTGAATTCCTTGAGTTGGCTAGACGCCCTCATCTTAATACGACTATGCTCCTCGCACACTTTCCTATATGTGAGAACGCATCCCAAAACCACTACACTACACATGCTTAGCATTCTAACTACCCGCATCTATGCTCGCACTTTCCCCCTGCTCCATATCCCACGAATCAGTAGTCTCCTCCGCCGTCTCTAGATCATCAGGGCTGAGCGCGAGCTGTCGCAATATAGTCGGAGTCACCGTATTGTCCAAAGTGAGCCCCCCAGCCACCTCCTGTGAGCCGTTCGGAGTCTGTAGGTCCGAATCGAGGAAGTTGAGTAGCCGGGTTGCCGAGACCGGGGTGAAATCGAAACATCTGACAGTTTCGTGTGACTCGTTTCGGTTATCCGGGGCTCCAGCCAGGGCTCCAATACGCAGGTTGCTGCGAGTGTGACTCTCAATTTGTGAAGTTGGACGTGTCTGAATGCGTGGAGTTGGGCTTGTCGGAATCCGAGGAGTTGCCCGTGGGGGGGCCGTCTAGACATCTGACTCTGCACCTCTGCCGCCACTGCTTCCCAATCGTCAGTAAACCCTTCACGGCGATCTTCCTGTATCCCATGCTCCTTCTCCATTTTCGCTTTGATGGTCTCGCGAATGTTCTTGAGGATCATTGTCTGTACCCAGTCTGGGCACGTGGCCCACGTCTGGCGCTGGCGGGCAAAGAGGTCTTCCGAGCTCATCATGAGGTTAGCATCCTGGCCGGAACTAGAGAACACCAGGTTCAGGGTCAGGCTCACCTGCTACTGCGTCCGGCTTGAAGACGCATGTTTCAAGATAGATTCCGGTTTGCCATGCTCGCAGAGTATGGCAGAGTATGGCACAGGTTAAACATACCATGGTGCCATTGATGCGACCAAGAAAATCAGGTTCGGCAATCCCACGCATTTTCCTGCCCTTGAAGTACTTTCCCCATATTGCCTCGGGGATCTGGGGCGCGAGGAATCGATTCGTTACTTGCTGGGTCAAGTCCATACGCATTAGTTGTGGCCGGGCTATCACAAAGCGCACACTTACCTCATACCCTCTCGGGGAACACATGAATCTATCCCTCTCGAGGAGGTAGTCCACCCTACGCGCAATCGCCGTCGGGTCTCGGGGGAGATCGTAATATCTTCCAATGCGTTCCTTTACGTGGAACAGAAACTGGGATCTTACTGCAGAGTGTCTGGCGCGTATCTGTCACATTTAGTAAGCACCCACGACGAGTGCGTCAAGTTTGAGTATCAGCGTCCACTTACTATTTTTATGCTTGCCACCGATGGTTCAATATTTCCTGCGTCGGATATGTCCTCGAGAGCCTTCAGCCAAACACGGTGGACCTCGGACATCAATACAGCGGGTGCTGGGAGAGGATTCACAAACAGGGTGTACCATAGAATAAGAGTCTTGGCCCGCACTATTACAGCAGCCTCGGCCCCGGTGGCCGTATTTCGCCGTGAGTTAGTATCCGGCCAGATGTGATGCTCGTGTTGTTGATTATTGGGATGGCTGGGAGGACTCGAGCTCCGGACTCCGGACGTAGTGGGACTATGGGTGGCCAGCGGCGACGAATATGGTGGTACACTGGAAGATGTGAACGCCGGTGGAGTATACGCACCACCCTGAATTATACGTGGTCGAGCAGCTTGGGTGCGCCCGACTTGCGCCGCTCCTTGAGATCCGGAGGTGGTCGAAACTCGCACAGTTGAAACCCGGGTATTTGCTTGTCTTCTGTCTGCAGTTCGTGATTGGTGATGAGACCCTGATCCAGTGTCGTCATCCGGGACATCATTGTCTTCTGCGTCTGGTTCTGTGTCCGATTCAGTTTCATCAGATCTGCGGGAGTTCTGGTACTCATCGCTGCTCTCATCGCTCAGACGAAC
>Ga0307517_10003067_pt1 | contig 26366 bp, 11 predicted proteins | sample 23_EM_MG_FD_194515 | JGI IMG/M metagenome (GOLD analysis project Ga0307517, IMG submission 194515) | Populus trichocarpa ectomycorrhiza microbial communities from riparian zone in the Pacific Northwest, United States - 23_EM | ecosystem: Host-associated > Plants > Roots > Unclassified | place... | reverse complement strand
CTGCCCCTTGCTGCAGGTCCGTCCGCATAATTTTAGTGTTTTAATTCACAATAGTTAATTGTATATGTAGTTTTTCTTTCATTTGTCTTTCCAATGTTTTATGAGCAGATAATGTCCTTTTCACATTCTGAACACTAAATTGACAAATCAATGATAAAATCTATAATTAGGTTTCAAACTAAATGTTTCTTCGATTGAATTCAGGATTTTTATGGTTAATTCCAAAAACATGGAAAACAAGAAAAAAATAATAATTAAAAGAATTAATTTTGCATAGGCTAATAAAAACGTGTTTAGAAGTGTTGTTGTGGTTGTTTTTCAAAATATTTTTTACTCAAAAATATATCAAAATAATATTTTATTATTATTATTTTAAAAATATTTTTAACATTAGCGTATTAAAATTATTTAAAAACATTAAAAAATATATTAATTCGAAGTAAAAAAAATTAAATTTCTTTAAATATTTTAAAAATACAAAAACAAATAGTATTTAAATTTTACACTATAAGCATGAATTTACTCATGTTAAGATTCACGGATGGAAAAACAAAGTAGATTGATTTTCGCATATCACCTATTTACGGAAAAAAAACACTATTGTTTCAATTAAACTGAGTGTTTTTCCTTGTAATTTAACTTTTGATTTATTAATATTAAAATTAAATTTTTTTAAAAAAAAATATTAAAAATAATCTCGTTACACTCACCCCGACAATATAATATATCTATCTCTCAAAAAGCAAAGCTGCCATCAAAATCAGTACAATTACTGGCGTACGATGAGAAAGCTTGTAATAATAAGGCTAACCATTGAATCAGAAATCATGCACCAATATCGATGCAAGGACTGCACATGATATGATAAGAAAAGGCTCTAATGAAAAACAAACAAACACGTGTTAACTTTAATGGCCGTGTCTTCAGCACCCGTAACATCATCATGCTCCAGCTCTTTTCATTACTAAGGCACAGAAATACCTTTGAAATGACTTTAAAAGCTTTCTAAAATCTAGGGGACCTTTTTTTATTTATTTATTATTATTAAGATGAACGAGATTGGTGACTCGTAAGTTACGTTGTATATTCATCATTTCTTTCTTAATTTACTGCAATGATAATATTTTAAAACAAATATAAAAAAAACTCAAAATTCAAGTCATTAACTTAACTTGATTGGATGCAATAAAATCATGTAATGCAATAATTTGATCTAAAATTTTAGACAATAATGACAGACAAATTATATAAAAAACATTTAACAATAATTAAATAATTAACTGAAACAAATAAATTGCAGATATCATATTTATATATATAAAAAAAAAGATTATTGAAGACCCGTTATCATTCCACTCCAAACATCGTCTACCATCAAAAAAAACTTATTAAAACGATTCAAACCCCACTATAAAAGCTTGTTGAAATTTATTTGAACAAAAAACAATAAATAAAAAGACTTGTGATAACCCAATTGAAAAAAAACTTCAAAAAGATACTTTTATTTAGAAAAATACTAAACTTCCTCACCCCAACCCATTAATTACACAAAACTAACAACACAATAATAGAAATATCCTCTGACCAAAGGGTTAAAAACTTAAACTTCATGGGCAGCCTGATAGTTTAATTGTGCATATCAAATGGAAATACAAAAAAACCCCACACTCTTAGTTAAACTTTTTTATTATTATTTTAAGGGTAAATAAATTATTTAACTAGGTATATTTTATATGAAAATATAAAATTAACACTCAATGCTAGCTTAACAATTCATTTTTTTAAGTTAGTAATGTAAATCTACTGCCATCAAAACATAAAATATCCGTCATGTACCTGATCCATTTAAAGATTCCAAAATGTTCTTATTGCAAAGACGATTCTACCCTTAACTATTAGCCTATTAGCTTTTTTTTCATAGGGCAAGAAGGTGAAAACATTGTTCTCATCTACAGTATAATGTGTCTAGGTGAACAATATTTATTTTTTATATATTTTGATTTTTTTTCAATTTTCAGTGATATTTTCATAAATATTAAATTTGACATCTGATCACGCATAAGAAATTACATTGAAAAAAAACTTGGTCTTTTTAAGTTTTTTCATGAATATTTTCTATTCGTATCCAAATTAAGTTTTATTTGTTCTATATGAAAAATTAAAAACCTCACCCAAAACAATCCCACCAAAACTTCTATTTATCCATACTGCCCGTATATATGTATATAAAAAAACCCATCTAATGTTAGTGCTACACTAATATCAAAGTAATATAATTGATTAGAAATAGAAAGAAACGGAAAAGAGAATAATTTATACTACCATTTTCCCAATTTCAATATTTAGCATCTAATAAAGCAAAATAAAGCATAGCAAAGGGCGACATAAGAAAGTCCAACTAAAAAAACCTTTGATGCATTAAAATAATAAAATACCACTAAATAGAAAAGGCAATCCAATAAATATAGCATAACTACGTGGCATTTTCCTTCCTCTTTCCCTTACCTTCTTCCTTTTCACCTTCTTTATGCCAAACACTAAAAACCGACTAAATTGTAGCCCAAACAACCACGACCCCCCTCCCCACAAAAAATCTACTCCCACGATTATCCTCGCGATATATCGAAAACAAAGAAAAGCTAAGGGGTTAATTTGAAAAATTACAGAGGCAGGGCACAAGAATCAAGGGAGAGAGAGGGAAAAAAAGAAAAAAAAAATAAATGGATGCGAAGTTAATACAAGATTCTGTTTTCTGCACGCATCACTTCTACATGAAAGAGATATCGAGATGAATCCAATGACGTCCCTAAATGATATTTTTTGGTTTTCAAAATCAGCTACACACATCATCTGAAGATAACAGAGCGATTAATACGTGTCCGACGCGTGCCAATATTGTTTTTAATTCCCTTTTATTTATTAAAATACAAAACTAATCCTCATGTTATCCCAGTCTCATGACCAAAGTTCTGAATTTGGCATGTTAATCCAAGTTAAATCATGTCATTTTTTATTTTTTTCTTTGAGGTTATCTCGGTTTAATTTCCTGGGTCATGAGTTTGGTGGATTGACTCAGGTTGTTTTTTATGCTATTTTTTCATTGATTTCTTTTTTAATATCATTTTTTAACATTAACCTGATTGAGAATTGAAATTCATTGTTTATTTCAATTTGTTTTTTATTGGGTTATCTCAATCTTATGACCCGTATCGCATGTTTGACAAGTTAACTTGGATCGTCTTTTTAGGTATTATGATATTCTAAAACACATTTATATGACTAGAAATATCTAAGGTTAATTGAAAAAAAAAGTTTTGGATACTATAGATTTAGATTTAGGGGGTGTTTGGGACAGTGGTAGCAGTACTTTTTAAAATATTTTTTGCTTTGAAATGTATCTAAATAATTATTTTTTAAAAAATTATTTTTGATATCATTACATCAAAAAATATAAAAAAATATTAATTTTGAAGCAAAACAATTAAAAAATTTGAAAACTCAGGTTGAAATAATATCTCAAACGGACACTTAAAACGTGTTTAAAATAGTGACAGTGACAGTTTTTCAAAGTGTTTTTTATTTGGAAATGGATCAAAATAATATTTTTTTAATTTATTTTTAATATCAATATATTAAAAAAATTAATTTAATTAAAAACAATTCAAGATTTCATGAAACTTCAATTGAATCATCAATCAAATGGGCTTGGGCTTATGGGGGCTCTTAGTTGTACAATCCATTTGGTTTGATCTTACAGTTTACTTAGATGATTAGCTAAAAAATAACCGCAAAAGATTTTCTTGGTGGACCCTCGACCGGACGCAGGCCCATATGCTAGTTACATCCTATTTGGGTTCTCCCTGCGGTGTTTCTTTCCATCAGCACTGCTCTGTAGATTCTTAATGCTTTTGCTTCCAGTGGAATTTCCTCAGCTATCGGTCATTGGAAAATCACTTCATAGAAACCTTCTTTCTGTCCAAATCTTGATCTGGGAGTCACAACGAGTTTAGGCCTGTAAGACAATTGGGTTTCATTTTAAACATGGCTGTGGTCGATGTAATCAAATCATGCCTTGATTCCATTGCCCAAGTAAGATTTCTTTTCTGGTCAATTTTGGTTTCTAGATCTTAGTTATTGGGTATCATTGAATCATTTTGTTTTTCTTCAGTTACAATTCTGATTATATGTATCTGAATTTTATGTTTGATGGTTAGATATCAGAGCATGTTGAGGGTGCCATTCTTTATCTCGATTCTGGATGCACGGAAAGTTTCCAATTCGCCGGAGCATTTCCTGTGCTACTCGAACTTGGAGTGAGAGCTATTTGCAGCCTGGAAAACATGTGTTCGCTTGATTCGGTCAGCATTTGTTTCAAAATATATATATATATAACATCAATGTAGTAAATCGACATTTTCATTTGCTTCGTTTGATAGTTCCGATCATCAAGTGCATGCCGTTTAGTTCTCCCCAGAAGCTCTAAACTGAAACCAACTCGCTCAGCAGAACTTGTTTCCTTCTCTTGTCTCTGAATTAGGCTGTGATACTAATCCTAGAAAAAGATGGAATCAAATTGACGAAACAAACTATTAGTTTTTTTCTTTTTAATCACAGTATAATTGTTTAATGTCGAACAATCTCAAAGCTCTAAGAAACGCTTCTTGTATATGAAAAATGCACCACTAATTAAACATTTTCACACTCACAAACGCCTGTGTGTATCCATGTTTGATCTATGATCGGTTTGGACGATGCCAAGTTACTTTTCTAACTAAGATAAAGCTATCTCACTACCACATGTCATGTTATTTCTTCCTTTTTTTTTTTTTTTTTAATTTCAAGTCTCATGCAGCACTTTTGCACATGGATTCTTTCTCTAGGTGGTTAATTGGAACTCAAATTCCGATCCTGCATTGAAAATTGTGGTTATGACATCTCGTCTACTAAGCGATGCACATCGATATATTCTACGTTGCCTGAGTACACATAAAGGTGTTCATCAATGTACAGTATTTACATCTATCTCTGAGGTATTTCTTTGGAATGCAACAAAAATTAAGTCTCAATCCCAAACTTCTTATATTTGAGAGGATATCTATGGATTCTACCATCTTATAATTTGCCTTGTGAGGTTAAATCTTACTAAATGCTTTGCCAATTGTAGCTAGCCCAATCAGCGTACCCTGATTCACCTCTGGGACCAGATGCATTCCATGAGTACGAAATCTTGCTTCTTCAAGATTATGAGGAGATTGTGAAGAAGAGTCAGAAAAAAGCTTCGCACCCAGAGGCTAGCAACTTCCAGGAAAGTTTAACCTTTGAAGATGAAGGATGGTCACGGCTCACATCCAGTGAAGAGGATGTCTCTCACTCTGAAGCTACTTCAAGTGGGAAATATTTTTTTGGAGACAGCCATACAGAATATTTAGGGAAAAAATTGGTCGTTTCGGTGCATCACTTTCCCATGATTTTGTGTCCCTTTTCTCCTAAAGTCTTTGTGTTGCCTTCAGAGGGTTCAGTTTCTGAAGCATACTTGTCAGCCAAACATGATGATTCTCTGAGCCCTGGATTACCTCCCATAAGTACTGGAGCGCCTCCTGATGGTGACGATGTTCCTCCTGGGGCCCTTCTTACAGCGCATTTTCTTTACCATCTGGCTGCTAAGGTAGCGAGTGTGCATCTTCTTAAACACATGCGAGTTATTTTCCTCCTTCAGTGTACTAGTTTATTTATTATAGATATTTTCCTTGAGAGTTTTGTGCAAATACCTCTATAATCACAGTGTTCTTGTTCTTTATATTATCACAGTATCAAAAACATTGGATTCTATGAGAGCTGAGATGATGAAAACCCTGACAATGTTATTTTTTTTTCTTGTTTCAAAGGGATGAAATCTCTAAAGCACATTTAGAGTTATTCTCTGTGAACAATCTTACTTCTTTCAGAACTGAAACTGGTAAATTCCAGAAGCATTTTTCCTTTAGGAAAAAAATAATGTTAGTCAAGTATTCTCATTATGGAAAGCATTGGTCAGACATGTTCTTGACTGGCAGCTGAGTACAGTTTGGAGGCGGGATCAGTGATTTTTGTATGTGCTCTGGCAAAGTTCTCTTCAGCAGAAATTGCATCAAATCAATGTTTTCTAGGTGGTTTTTTGATGGTTTTGATATGGAATGTCAAAACCTTCAAAAAAAGAAAAAAAAGAACATCAATTTGATGCATTTTCAACTAGAAAGCACTTCGCAAAGTATTGCCAAACACACGATCATTAAAGTAGGCAGTTGTAGAAATCTTACAATTTATGGGTTTTTCTAAACTATATTAAAGCTTGGAATGCAAATTACAAATCATCTCTCCAATTTCTTTCCTGCATTTATTTTATTTGGTTACTTATTGTGACATCATTGACAGTACAGTGTAACAGCTTTGGTTTTGGTTTTTGAAATTTGCAGATGGACCTGAAAATGGAAATATTTTCCCTTGGTGATTTATCAAAGACTGTTGGGAAGATTATGACAGACATGTCAAGTCTTTATGATGTGGGGCGCCGTAAACGTTCTGCTGGGCTGTTACTCATTGATCGCACACTTGATCTCCTTACTCCATGCTGCCATGGGGATTCACTTGTTGATTGTATGTTTTCATCTTTGCCTCGAAGAGAAAGAACAACATCCTATTCCTCCGTGAAAGGCTCAAAAACCCAACTCAAACTTGTTCCTTCTAGCCTACAACGTGCACCTCTTGATGTTCAGATACCACTTGGAAAAATATTACAAGAAGAAAAATCCGATACAAATGATTCTCAGCTTGCAGAAAGAATTGAAGCTTTTCTAGGTGGGTGGGATGCCTGCAATTCTTCTCCTGAAACTGTGGACTTAGTAAATCTCTGCAATAAAGTTCATGATGGGAAGTCTTTTCTCTCTGAGATTCAGCTGCTCAATGGATCCTTTGTTTCCAATGAAACATTTCGTGGAACACCATATATGGAAGCTATTTTGGACAGAAGAACAAAAGATGGAGCATTGCTGGTAAAGAAGTGGCTTCAGGAAACCCTACGTCGGCAAAATATCACTGTTAATGTAAAAATTCGTCCTGGTTTTGCTACAAAATCAGAGTTGCAACCTATGATCAGAGCACTAGCAAAAAGCCAGTCATCATTAATCAGAAATAAAGGAATAGTTCAGTTAGGAGCAGCTGTACTTGTGGCGCTTGACGAATTACATAGTACCAGATGGAATGCATTTGCCAGTGCTGAGAAAATATTGAGTGCCACTGCAGGAGATACAAGCCAGAGTCTTGGCGCTCAAATTGGTGATCTTATCCATAAGAGTACTATGCTGGGATCAGATGGAGACAAGAAAACAGAGCATTTGCAAGGGTTACTTTCTTTTAAAGATGCTTTGCTCCTTATGACAGTGGGATATATATTAGCTGGTGAGAATTTCCCTACGTCTGGGTCTGGTGGCCCATTTTCTTGGAAAGAGGAGCATTTTCTAAAGGAAGCTATTGTGGATGCGATTCTAAAAAATGCACCAGTGGTGAAACTTAAGTTTCTCGATGGTCTAACAGAAGAGCTTGAGGCTAACTTAAACAGAAAAAAGTCTGAAGACACAATAGAAGCATCTTCTGATCAGTTAGAATCTGATGATGATCAATGGGGCAAATGGGGTGATGAAGAAGAAGATGATGATAAGAATGATAAAAAACAGGCATATAGTGACATGCAGCTGAAGCTGGAGTTGCTTGACAGGGTGGACAACCTTTTCAAATCTCTTCACAAGTTATCTACTGTGAAGAGGAATGTATCACTGCGAGAAGGGACATTTTCTTCGGAAAGTAACTTCACTGGTGATTCTGACTCAAATAAGAGTTTAATCTATAAGCTTCTGACCAGAGTGTTGGGAAAGTATGATGTACCCGGCTTGGAGTACCATTCCACTACCGTGGGGCGACTTTTTAAAAGTGGATTTGGAAGATTTGGTCTTGGACAGGCAAGTTCCGATCTCGTAAATTCTAAATGAATATACTTCATGAATGATGATACATATTCTGAACTTATTTTTGGATTCTGCAGACAAAACCAAGTCTGGCCGACCAAAATATCATTATGGTTTTTGTAGTTGGGGGCATCAACGCGGCTGAGGTATGGATTTTATGAGCTTTTCCAACCTTTGTACCTCTAGTCATCTCTCTCTCTCTAAACGAAACAATTAAGTCCTTGTCCTGAAAAAGTTTCAGGTTCGGTGACTAGCTCACCATCACCATTAGCGTCTCTTATCTTTCTTAAACGCGTTTTTTAATTGAACATTTGGTATCATAGATTACTTGCATGTTAACAGCTTCATGTTTTTCCTGTAGAAATATAGCTCTCGAGTAATTGAAAGCTGAAAAATTAACCATTTTTTCCCTGTCTGTTGAGAAGGTGCGTGAAGTCCAAGAGGCATTATCTGAGAGTGGAAGACCTGATGTAGAATTGATTCTTGGTGGAACAACATTCTTAACTCCTGACGACATGCTCACCTTACTAATGGGGGACTCTAGCTACATGTGATTCTGTAGAACATTTCTTTAACTTATTAAAGATAGATACAAAGAAAATAAGAGGTAAAACTCATTTTTTACGCCATGTGCTTTCACCAATTTATCAAAAAGCCCCTTCATTATCACTTTGGTCAATTGAGCTTCTGTATTTTCGATTTCAATCAAGTGAACATAGCATACCAAAACAAAAAAAAAGCACTCAATGAAGAGAGTGAGTGATGATGATATTAACGAGAATAAAAAGGTAAGTTAATGATAATGACTCAAACAGTGAAGAAGACTACTGAGATAAATTTTCAATTTTAATAAATTGTATTTAACTGGCTGAAATGAAAAATACGAGGGCTCATTTGATCAGATTGATAATAAAACGGCTCGTTTGATGAAATGGTGAAAATACAGGGTGCAAATAACAAGTTTATCTGAAAATAATGTGTTGTCTTGCAATTTCCAGCTTCACTCAGCACATTATGGATTTTCTTTTTCGAATTTAGTTTCATCTTGTCATTGTCAGAACACTCTTCAAAATTGAGTTTTTTATTTATTTAAAAAAAATGATGCAATTTGGTAAATAATGCGGTTTCAATATAATCATGATTCTAATATTGGTTTTGTAACCGTTGCTATTGAAAATGACGGTTGTTTATTCAGAAATCAAATGTGCATGTCTTATGCAAATTAATTAACATTTCTGTAAATTAATTAACACTTATATAGTTAATGCAAAAATTTATGAAGATCTAATGGTTAAGATATGATATTCAAGATCCAATGGTTAGGAAATAAAATATGAGATAAGATGATGTGAAATGAAAAAGAAATAAAAAATAAAGAGGGGAAGAAAGAATGGGTCATCAGGAACACACCGGGATTTTGTTTTTTACACACTTGATACTATTATAAAAATTTAGAGAAGACGATTTTAACCACACTATGAAAAACCACTGAATGAGGTCGTAATTGATTAATGATTTTGTTTTGGGTTAATTTTAGATTAAAGTATTTTAGGTTTTGACTAACCCCAAATAAAATCACTAATCAATTATGACATTGTTTGGTGGTCTTTTATGATGAAGTTAGAATTGTCTTGTTGATATCTTTTTAATTGTATCATGTGTGTAAAAAATAGAGCCTATGTCCCCGGTAACCCTTTCTTTCCCTTCCTTTTCTTCTTCCATTTCTTTCTCATACCATATCAGCTTATCTTCCCTCTTATTTCTTGGCCAATAAATCTTGAATTTTATATCTTGACCACTAATCTTCATAGAATTTTATGTTGACTTCTATGTATATTAATTTTACTTTTGATTTCTTGAATAAACAACCGCTATTTCCAATAAAAATTGTTAAAAAGTCAATATTTAAAATCACAGTTATGTTAAAACTATGTTGTTTTTCAAATATCTATTTTTATGCACCATTTTATCAATATTTTTACTATTAAAAGGGTAAAATACCCTCAAATTAGGGGTGGGGTAGCTGACCCAATCAACAAAAGTGTTTAAATTTTCAATATTTCTTGAAGTATATGCATTCTTTAATTAATACTATAATAAAATAATTAATTTTCTAAAGTTTGTCAATAAATAATTTAAAAATACATTAACATAATTTAAAAGCAATCCATAATATAAAATAGCATACAATAAAAATATAGTCGTTAAGAATATGATTGCTGAAATATAACTATCATAATATTTGAATTTTAAAAAAATAATTCAAAATAATCGATTCAAAAAATAATAATAAAATATTCATGGCTTTCTGTTTTTAAGAGCATGGGTGTGACAATATTTTTTTTTTACAAAGTTAACTAAAATTACTTTTTAGGTATTTTAACTAAAAAATTAAAAAAAAATCATGGACATGGATGCTTTAAGACTTCATGGTGCAAACTTAGAAAGTTCGCACAAATATTATCTAAAATACCTTTGAATCAACATACAAGATAGAAACAATTTAAGAAAGCTACAAAAAACTCGACCTAATAATTACTTAAATCAAGGAGCTGAAGTTATTGAATGAAAAACCTCAACCCTTTAATTATAAAGAATTAAGAACTAGAAGTATAAGAAAAAATGTTACAAAGACAGTTAATCTTCGATAAGTCCTGAAGAGTTTGATGAAGAATCAAAAGTGTGAACAACCTCGCCTCACATAAAATATTATTTTTGAATAATCCAAGTCTTCCCAAAAGATTTCTAAATAAAATAAAAATAATAATTATAAATTAACTAGAAAAACAATGCAATCCCTGTATAATAGCTTTTGGGCTTTACTATAAGACCTTCTCAAACTCTAATTGTTACAAAATTTAACCCTACAGAAAAAAAGACTTTTATAATATTCTGAAAAAATTTTAGCCTCATTCAAATATTGGATCTAAAGTTATATTTATTAGAGTAAAAATATGTATTGAAAAAATAAACCAAAAACCGCTTCTAATGCCCTTGAATAATAATGATTATTTATACATAAAGAATCCTTGCAAAATAAAGATTGTTGCCTAGTTAATCTTCTTAAAAAGTAAGTAATCCTTAAGGATTTCATATGTAATTAAATCATTCTTTACAAGAATGCACAAATCATATGGAAAAAAGTTTTTTTTCAACTTTTCTTGTTTGTTGGTATATTTTAAAACTTATTTTAAATCCATCATTTTCTTTCGTCTAGATGAGTTACTGGATCTACTATATATGAATGCAAAACTTGAGATGTATAGTTTCTATACCCACTAAGATCACAACAAAAATTCACATTTAGCTTTAGATATGACCAAAAAAGTACACGAAGGTCCATTCTAACAAATTTATAACTTTTTAACCCAAACATCGTGACCTAGCCCATTAAATTTATTTTTGATCTTTTTAGTTTTAGAACTTGTAATAGATTCAATTGATACATCTAATGGATTATTTAATGATGTTCGTTGATTCTCATACTTATTAATGATTAACTATCTCAGTAGTTTTTTTTTTTGTACTTCTAATTCTTGATTTTTTTTAATTAAAGATTATGATTTTTCATTCAATAACTTTGATTTTTTCATTTAAAACCTTCAACTAATTATTGGGTTGAGTTTTCTATCAATTTAGTTTTAATTTTCTTAGCTTGTTTCTATTATATTTGTGAGGTATTCTTTCCTCGCATCACTCTCTCCATCTTCCCAAATTTTTTTACCATGGTCATGCTAGGGCCAATAATGTTCACTCAAGTTCCTGAAAGGGTAGTATTGCAAGATTTATAATAGTTAAGGTGTAACATTGTTGAGATTATAATTATCAAGGACTAAATAGAAAACTTCAATCAGTAACAAGAATAGTTTTTTCTTTAAGAAACGAGGCTTAAAGTATTAAACCCTAAACCTCAAAAAATCCCAGAAGCCCAAATGTTGATAATCTCCCTCTGTCTGTAAATTGTAGCAACATCAAAATGGCAGCAGCCATGAAAATCCTATTGTCCCAGCAGGGTAGCCGCAGGTGTTTGTGGTTGCCCAGCTCCTATTTCCGTAGATATTTTTGCTCTGAACCAAAACGACACCCAGATCCCTTAATAATCGAACCAGTCTCTTACCCAGTAAGATCTGAACATGAGAGCCAAGAAAATTCCCAAGAACAAGAACAACAGCAGCAACAACCTCCCAGAAGAAGAAGTCAGCAAGAACAAGGTTGGAGTCGGGAGGACTTCCGTTACATGAAGGACGCTCCTCCATCCATTTCAATAACCCCAGTGTCATACGCACCACGGGTTGCGCCGCTGCCGGAGGACAGGGCTCAAGGACGGGACGCACACAATGTTGATATGGAGAGAGAGAGGATGAGGATTGAGGCGCGGAGGAATCTGGGGAGAAGAGCTTTTAAGGTTGTGGAAGAGGAGGGAAAAGTGGTGCTGCCTTTTCCTAGATTAATCAAGCCTGTTAAGAAGGAAAAGAACCCTCTTTTTGACTTGAATGAGGCTATTAAGCAAGTCAAGGTCCTCTTTTCTCATCATTTTCGTAGATAATAATTTATTTACTAAGAGTTGCTAATTTGTGTAGTAAATTGTTGTTCAGGCTAATGCCAGGAATACTTTTGATGAGACTGTTGAAGCACATGTAAAATTGAGTATAGATAAATCTCGATCTGACCTGGTATGTTATATCATTTCTTCCTGTGTTGTCTTCTTTCTCTGCAATGGATTTCAATGTCTTTTCTTATACACATTGCAGATAGTTCGCGGCACCTTGGCTTTGCCTCACGGTGGTAAGAAGGTAGTTTCTTTTTCTTAAACTTATTCTGGACACGGGTCTCTGTTCATTTTAGTTTTTTGATCATACCTGACAACTGTTGCAATTGTTTAGACTCTCAGGGTGGCTGTCTTTGCTGAAGGTGCAGATGCAGATGAAGCAAGAGCCGCGGGAGCTGATATTGTTGGAGGTGTTGAACTTATTGATCAAATTGCAAGTAAGAGGACAATCCTGTTATTTCTATATGGTGCATTTTTTAGTGTTAATGATAAGAACAACTGAGAATTTTCACGGCTATAATGCCATCTCTACTATGCGAAATTTGAGAGGGTTTGAAAGTTTCTATGTCTAAGTTTCTTCTAGCGTGTCCCTTTTGGGTCCTTTCTTCCAGTTCGATTGGTTTCTATTTCTTATGTTTCATTGAATACTGTTATTCCTTTTGTACAAAACCAAGATGGAACCATCTCACCTCTCTCTCTCTCTCTCTATACTGAATCTCAATTCGAGATATATTTTCTGACTAACTAAATCTTGGAATTTACACAATGCAGAAGCTGGCAAGATTGACTTTGATCATTGTTTCACGACTCCACAATTTTTCCCTCGCATTGCTAAGGTCTTTACATCTGAATTGTTCTTGCAAATTATTTGATTGGTCAAAATTATGGCTTGTTTGTTTAAACAATTTTTTCCCTATTCACCAGCTGGGGAAGATTCTTAATCGTCAAGGTTTGATGCCTGATCTTAAAGTGAGTTTATCATCTTTCATGCATCATTTAATGCAACTATCATTTATTAATGATCACTGATTTGTGCCATTCTCTTATACACTTCAAATAATTTCTATTGTAGCAAGGTACTGTTGTCAGTGATGTTTCTAAAGCAGTAAAGAATGCAAAAAAGAATCAAATTAAGTTTAAAATGGACAAAACAGCAATTGTGCATGTGGGACTTGGAAAGGTACGCTTATCTTGCTCCAAGACAACTTCATTTTAAAGGTATGTTCTCAAAACTGAGTTTGGGAACCTGTTTCCCTTTTGATGTTGTTACAATGCCATTCTGCAGGTGAGTTTTACAGAAGAGTCTTTGCGCGAGAATGTAGGTGCATTTATGAATGCTCTTCTGCAAGCAAAGCCTGCAGGCTTAAAGAAGAGTAAGCAGCATTTGTTCTATTGTTGCGTGTCATTTTTTGTTTGTGGGGTAAAATGATCTTGGGTGCATTATGAAATTAGGTGAATGCTCAATGGAAATATGATACCTTATCATGTTAGCCAAGAAAATTCAGGATCTTGAAATTATAGGGAAGAGGTGAAGGCAGTTTTTGCAAAGCTGTAATCAACCATTCTGTAGCTGGTCTTTGCCAGCTAGATGGGTTTTTGCCTCAAGCAACCCTAGTTTCCCAAACATAGGAATCCCGTTCCTTTAGGAGAATTAGTTTCTTAATGACTAACATTTACATGTCTTAGGAGTGTGCTCAAATGATTGTAACAGTTATTTGACGGCAACATTCCCCTGTTTTTGTCTGCTCTTCTTTGTGTAAATAAAGAACAGTTATGGTGCTGCCTGTTGCCTATGGCCAATACATTTTTAAGTATTTTAACAAAAATATTTCTACTTTCTCACAGCTTCCAAATATGCTGGATACGTCAACTCTTTCCATATTTGCAGCACTGTAAGCGTATAAACCCTTTTCTAAGTTACTTTGGAGTACTTCTTGATTGATTTTGGACATGTGTGTATGTGATCTTTGTAGGTTTGAACATAAATTGTTTTTCGAACTTTAGATTTATTCCAACTGCCTGTGTTCATGAAGTATTGTTTCGTAGCTCTAAGTTCTGAAATCTGGAATGAAGAGAAAGTTAATCTTTCACATCAGATGTTTTGAAAAAAGCAGCTTAATTGGCACTTGCTTTTTATTGCACTAGACTAGAACATTGTATCTGTTCTCAAGGTTGCGGTTTTATTTGTTATTAGCATGTTCAATATAGGGGAAAGATGGGGGCCTGGAGGGGTATACACTTGTGTACAGATCAGAATTGTTTTTTTGAAGCCGGACAGCTTTTAGTTTGTGTCTCACAAAGGTTTGAATTTGTGAGCTATGGTTGTAGTTATGGGAACTAGGGTTGGTTAGAGGCCTGATTATGAAGAATTAGTGAGTAGGAACTTGAGGTTACCACAGCAAGAGAGAAATAGGAGGAAAAGCAAGAGCAAAGTTTCACTTGGGAAAAAGAAAAGAGAGAATATTCTAGGCTGCATCTCTCAAACTAAACCAAAATACTCATAATTTCCCTTTTTATTACTACATGGAATAGGCGGTGCTTTTACAGTTAACCCCTAGTAATTCTAAACTAATAGGAACTAGCAATCCAAATAGGAAAAGGAAAACTCAAATAATAAAAGACTTCTAATTGATATTCCAAATTCCTAATATACTATAATTTTTTAACAGTAGTAAGATTTCTAATTCAAAGTAAGAAAAATTCTTAAATTAGCCAAGTTTATGAGAAAAACTAGGATACACGGAATTAAAACTCTAATGTAGTAATTTAGAAACTTATTTCTCTTTGGATGCATCAACTATTGGTGTAGAGAGTAATGTTCTGAAGATCCTTTACCAGATATAGATTTAGCACGTTCACTGTCTTGTGAAATGAGAATCTTGTTTTTGTGCTTCTTGGACCAGCATTCTTCATTAAAGTTTTTACTTAAAAAAAGGCTTTGGCTAGTGCAAAAGGAATGGAATCGGAGGGCTTTTGAGCGGATGACCTCTCTAAATTGCTTTTGGTGTAGAGCAATAATAACACACACTGGCATCAAGTAAAAATACTCCCTCTGATCAGCAAAGAGTATCCTCTCCTTCACATTGTGTCCCAAAATATATGTTTATTATCAAAATTTCAAAGTATTAAATCTCCTTTCTCATTTGCCTCATTGAAAACTAAATTTCTAACACTTTTGTCTCCTAACTATTTGTAATTTCCGAGTAACAATGTTGAGGTTTCTCTAGAAACCCTAAGCTTTATTCTATTGTTCCAGTTTCAATTTTCTCCTGGTTTTAGCCTATATAGCTACAGTTATTTGCCTGTAGTATTGTTTTCTCTCTCCACACTACATCAAAAAAGTAAATATTCCTTGTGATTCACACATATAAGATCGAATCACAGACTAATGAAACAAAATAATATTGTGTTCTTAGTGTATTTAGTAGTGTGGTTGGATATGTAAAGTAAAACCCAAATAATGAGAAGTGCAAGCTGCTTTGCACAAAAACAATGAACAAAACAAGAAAAACCTTGGTGATGAGTTTATAAATAGGATAGGAGATAAATCTATTGTTAAATAGTGAACTAGGCTCGGCCAGTTGTTGATGATGAAGATCATACTGAGGCCACGAGCATGACTCCGAAGCATAAAGTAATAAGATTTGTACTTTTCATAGTTCGGACCTTTCATGGAACCAACCACATGACCAACCATGCGCTTGCTGGAACCATGCCACTAAAGGGGTCATCTTTAGTGTTGTGCTAGCTCACCTATTTACAAGTTCTTAACAAAACTAGTTCCTATTTACAAGTTCTTAACAAAACCATTTCTATATTGCTGAACTGCTATAACAATTGAATGCCGGTGTCCTCCAGTGATATAAACAGACATTTTGAGTGTTTTTTTATTGCATTGTAACTTGTTTGTGTATTTTTCTTGTTATATAAATAACCAAAGTGGTAAAATTTTTCACATTGATCACAACAACGTCAATAAGTTCGTGGTGAAACTAAACGTGTTTGTTTTTCACTAGCTTGCTTCAATTAGACAAATCTTGTTCCAACATCCTCCTATCCTGACAACTAGTTTGATTTTATTTGTGTTGTGATGGATATTTCGCCGTCATTTTCTCTCTCTCTATCCTAGGAACTAGCTGATTTGTCATGACTAGATGATTCTGCTCACATTCCTCCCTTTGATGGATTCTTTTCTGATGAATTCCAATTGGGATTTGATACTAGCGCCATTTATCTGAGTAGACTGTTCTAAATACTGGCTTGGTCATTGCACTTGGAGCTTATTTAGATGCTTGTATTTTGAAATCAGTGAATTTTCTTAGTACTCCACAATGCGGTCAAGTTTTTAAGTTACTGGCAATATCCATGTGAGGGGATAAGAGGAAGAGGGCCATGGAGATGTAGAATCTTCTTATTATACTACCAATGTGGAATGCAAGTCAGGAAAAACAAGGCAGTGGGCCTGTACAACTCTAGTACCATTTATAAGCTATGGGCCCCATCATCCAAAATACGTTTTGCTTCTGGGATTATTAGGCGTGAATGATATATTAGATAGCTTCCAGTGTGCTATCAGTTTCGAATACGGGTTGCAAGAATAATAATGTACTTGCAAGAACAATAATGTACTTCAATTATACGATGAGTTTGTTTTTTATTAATAGTTGTGTATATCTGCTCGCTCGCTCGCTTGTGTGTTTGGTGTTCTGTTCCACTGTTTGATTTCAATATTCTGGATGTCTGAGTGATAGATACATGCACTGTGTGCATATTTAGTATGTAAAATAAATACAGCCATACATGACACTGGTCTTTTCTTTTGGGCGTTTAGTTTTCTAACTAATTGAACCAATTTCCTTTGTTTCATGCAGATGGGGCAGGGATTCCCTGTTTCAATACAGTCATTATCCAAAGCTGTAGATTACTACAGCAAAGTGCACCTGAAGTGATCTGGTCCCAGCACAATTACAGCACTCAAACTTGTTGGTTTTTGTCAAGAAATTATTTGGTATAGAAAAGCTGATTTAGTTTCACATGCATTTCGTTCTAGAGGTTTTTTTTAAAAAAAATCGAAATCATTTTGTTGGTAGGCATAATTTTGAGTTTTTACAAACCAGACAGTTTCATCCGAAGTGCTGCGCTTGATGGAATAACCGGGAAGCTTTGCAATGACGGTCTGCAGTGAAATTGGCTGTGACGTTGGCTTTAGAATTGGTAATGGGAGAAAACATGGAGCAAGCTCTAGCGAGATTAAAAGATAGGCTGGTGGGTTTAATTTCGAGTCTTGAGTAATTTCTCAAATGGGTTCTGAAAACTGAATGCAATGAATTAATTTAAGACTAAGAGTCTTGCCTTTTCTCTAAGCTTATCAATTTGTTTTCCGAATCTAGTTTTCATTTATTTTTAAAATATCTTTGAAGGATGGCCAGAATGTAATTTCATGGCCATGGGGATCAAATCTCTCAAGAAAATATGGAGCAGAGGATTACAATTACATGACATATAAAGCAATGTCTCGATCTCTGAAGGGAGCAGAGAGTTTTGGGAAATAGCATGCTTAGCCCTTTATCAAACATGGGTCGGATAAATTTTGATTTTTTTTATTTAGAATTAATTTTTTTTGTGTGTGTTTTTGAATTGTTTTAACTCGTTTATATTAAAAATATATTTTAAAAAAAATATTATTTTAAAATAAAAAATATTTTAAAAAACAACTCTCATTATATAACTATCCTAATAAATTACAAGTGTTTTTCTTCAAATCATTAACAATTATTTTCTCACAAGTTAATGATGTATAATTTTTTTTCTTTGCATCAAATTAATCTTGTGAAATAAATAAATAAATAATTATATTGTAGATTATCAACTCGCGAGGAAATGATTTTCGATGAGAATTGGGTTCATATTTATCAGTTATATTATTAATTATTAAGATCGAGCGTTGCTATTTTCCTATAACCTTTTCGACCTTTTCTAGTTTTCAATTATTATTATATATATTTTTTATCTTATCGTGCTATTTTAAGAAATGACCCATTAAATTGTTGCTTGTATTTTGCCTAAGCCTAACTTCTTCAAAGCTTTCAGACCTTCGACTAGCCTCAGTGCCAGCCATTATAATATTCCAGTAAAGTAGCTACAATATTTTCCAAATATTAATTAACTCTTAGTCTGTAATAAAAAATAAAGTCCCCGAGTGTCAGATGTCCCTTTTAATTAAATAGAGGTTAACTTGGTTATACAATATATGGATCGATAGATACTATATGAGTTAAATATAGGTAACAATAGCAAGTCATGTGATCTGAATGATCTGGAATATAGTTATAGAATTTAGCCCCATCTATAATATAGTTCAAATCTTAGATTAGAGGGTCAAATTATTAATATTAAAATAATACTATTTTAAATTTTAAATAATACTATTTTAACCAGATCTGGTTGGATTTATTCCCTACTCAGTTTAATATAAAACCTAATTCGAGTTAAGTCTAGAGTTTATAATTATTAAATCAAACTAATGAATTAGGAAAAGTTTTATAACAGTGATTTAAATGAGGTTTTTTTTTATTATTGAAAATGGAATGGCACTTTATGATTTAAAAGAAAAAAAAACATTTTAAAAAATAAATCAAATTACAACATTTTTTAGACATGAAAGCTTATCTTAGAAAAACAATTTTCTACACTCAATTTTCTAGGAATGGTGTCACTTATTTTTTATTTCTTGCAAATATATCAATTTAAACATAAATTAAAAATCACAATTACAAAAAAAAAAAAAAACAAAACATTTTTTTTACTGTGTGCACACTATTTCCCTTCTCTAAAAACCACTACGAATAACACTGTTTGTTTATTTTATAATGAGTTATTTTTTATTTTTATCTTCAAACTTTATTTTATTATTATTTCATCATCACACTCAATGTTTTGCATCAATTTATGTGTTAGGAATTGTTTTTATTTACATATTATCTTGTATGTGAAGTCACTGGGAGCACTTAATCAATGAACTATCATTAATTTTATAAAATAAAGTTTTATTTTATTGCTGGAACATAAATGAAAGAACAATGACCCGCATTAAGAAAAAATAAACAAACATTTTAGTTTTTACCATTTAAGAGACATGAAATTTTAGTTTAGTCCCTAAAGCTTCAACTTTGTACACATCTAATCCCTGTTGTCTTAGAATTTTATTTTTGAAACCTAAACTTTATTTTATTTATATTCCAGTTCTTGAATGTCAAGAGAGAAAGTTATAAGAGAGAAAAACAAGAAAAAAAAAAGTTCAATCAACTATATTCCAATCATAAAAAAAATTTAAAAAATACATATTTTTGCTTTAAAAACTCATACTCTAATTTTGTGATTACCGAAGATGATTAGATAATAAACCAGTGAATGACAAATCATCTGCATAGATAAAAAACGCATTGAATGTTATAATAATAATAAAAAGGATAATGAGTAACACAAGCCTAAGTCTTTATTTTTAAGCTATGTGTAGTATTTTCTGGCATGTTTTTTATACTATTCATCATCTTTAACTTTTTTAATTTAATTATTTAAAAATTAAATTAAATTAATGAGATAATATTCACAAATTGTCTGATTATGCCATCATTTTATCCAACATTATAACTTTTATGATAATATTAATAATTATTTTATAAAATTATACATTAATTTAATTCACATAACTTTTTTAAAAACTTGTTACTAGGACTAAGATATTTATTTTATTATCAATTATTTATATAATTTTTTTGAATTAATTATTCTTTTTTTTTATACTTTCACAAAACATCAATGTATGATTTTTTGTTCTATAAAATTATGATAAAAATTTAGATTTAATAAAAAAAAATCACGTTTTCATTCCAAAAAATGAAATATACAAAAAAAAAAACTGAAAAATATATTTTTTACCTAAAAACATGGATCATAAAATTGCTATAAACATTTATCACCGGACGATATAAATCATAGAATTGTTATAAATATTTATTTTAATCACTATAAAATTATATACACCAGTAAAATATCTATGATAGTTCAGGAAAAGATTTAATTTCGAAATCCGAGAAGATTGAAATGTTCATCCACCAGGCTCAAAAAGACAAAAAAAAAGAAAAAAAGAAAAAAAGAAAAAAAGAAAAAAGAAAAAAGAAAAAAGAAAAAGGGATATGTACTGTAAAGTAATAGTCAGTAGTCGGTGTATTGTCCGCGCCACAGACAAGGCAATGGTTCTCTTTCCACAGGCAACACAGTAGAAAGAAAACGGCTCAAACTCCAAAGCTTTCCAAAGAAAGTACTCCACGCAATAAATTTCCCTCCCTAGCTGGTATCAGTTTCTACTTCTAGGGTTAGGGTCTGGAAATGGAAACAGAGAATGGTGAGTATGGAAGGCAAGAACGCATTGCTCTGGTGGCCATTGTGGTGGTGGCTTCACTGACAGTGGCTTCCCTGCTGGTTGCATTTAGTTATTATTGCTATATACGTAACAAGCTCTCCAAACGCCTTAAAAACCACAGTAGTAAGTCCCCTTTTGTTTTCTCTTCTGAAAACCAACTCTCGCTCTTTGTAAAATTTGCGGCCTCTGTTTGGCTGCTGGAAAATGAAAAGAATTAGAGAAGATTTTTTTTTCTTCTGATTTGTTAAAGAAACGCTGGCATTGTTTTGATACTTTTATGTATTTGTACTTGGCTTCCTAATTTATGCTTGCAGTTAGCATTGCTATTTATTTGTGTGAGGATTCATCTTATTTTCATAAGCATCCAGATTTTCCCATTTTGGGTTAATTTATTTATTGTAATAACATAAATGTACATTTGTCCATTTTCTTTCAAGGGGAAGGGTATGAGGACAAAGGTTGCTTTACAGATCTCGAAGTTGTTGCCGGGAAAGGCCTTAACGTGTTCACATTTAAGCAATTGCATTCAGCTACTGGTGGTTTCAGCAAGTCGAATGTGGTTGGGCATGGTGGGTTTGGATTAGTGTATCGTGGAGTCCTTAGCGATGGAAGGAAAGTTGCAATTAAGTTAATGGACCAAGCAGGGAAGCAGGGGGAAGATGAATTTAAAGTGGAGGTTTGATTTTGATATGTTTATTTTCTGCCATGTTTGCCACCAAGAAGTACGAGGGAGGAGAATTTTTCTAGTTTGGTTGCGAATCCCTTAGAAAAACAGAAAATGAATTTCATCCGAATAATTTTGCAGGGTCTGGTTTAGTTCACCTCTTTATTGTCTTTCACACAGAGGACATTTATCCACACACTCACAAACACAAGCAAATGGGGGAAATATTTAGTAAAATTTATGCATCACGTATTATCCCCGCAAGTGCACATGCACATGCGCAGAGAGCCTCAAGTTTCTTTTCTTTTTCTTCCTTTTTTCACACACTTAGCTTAATTGATCTTTAATCTCCAGGTTCTAGTAAATAGCTTATTCATTGGCTGTTGATTTTTATTTCTAGGTGGAATTGCTGAGCCACCTGCATTCTCCTTATCTGCTGGCATTGCTTGGGTATTGTTCAGGTGACAATCATAAAGTGCTGGTGTATGAGTTCATGCCAAATGGTGGTCTGCAAGAACATTTGCATCGTATCACTAGTAAGTTGTCTTAATTTCTATTTGCGGTTGTTTAAACATTTCTTAAATGGATGATAGAAACGTTTGCTAGAGGTGAGGCATATAAAAGATATATAAGTTCTATCAGAAACAACAAGAAATAAAGACAACGCCAGCCAGTAATTCTTGTTATATGCCACAAGGTTTTGGATTACAGCTTTTGAATTTTGATATATTTTTATTGATCCCACCATCCACTTCCTGCCATTATTAGGAAAGCTTAAAGTAGAGGGCAAACAGGGTTAACGTACGGTAGCAGAAAAAAGGCTAGCCTAAGTAAGTGTCTAACTTATATGATTAGTTCTATTGAAGAAAAGTGACTTCTTATAAGAACAAGATTCTTCTTTTATATTATTTGGTGGCGACGCTGCAGTTGAGAGTTTTACATCTGATCTAATTTAGGTATGTCTTTGTGCAGCAGGAATGTTAGTCACTTTAGGGCCACATTTGGGACCAAACCCTGACCAAAGGCTTCAAAAATATTTTAGTGACATGTTTTTTATGTCATATGTACCGTATAAATACTTTGAAATATCTACTATTATGCTACGAAAAGACAAAATATTCTGTATGTGTATGTGTATGTAAATGTGAAAACATGTAATCTTATCTATAGTTCTTGAGCTAAATAAATTCCTATGTAAAAAGGCTTTAACTATATTTTTTATATAATTTTGTTCCCCTTGTTCTGCTAGTATTGGTTGACTACCATGCATATGCGAGCAATACTAAAACTTAAGAGCTATCTATCATCAAGGTACATGCACATTGTTTGGGACAAGTATGTTTTTGATTGCTCATATTCAACTTGGTCAATGGAGATCATCTACGAGCCTGGGCTTCACATTGGCTCTAGCAAAGCCCCTCCATGCTCTCATGATTGAATTCAAGCTGTCGGATTAGCTATAGCATAGCTGGTAAATTCACTTGATGTCGTAAGAAGCAACTAGAGATTGAATTCTGTTTACATCAAGGATGAGGGGATGGCGGGAGGACAACTGCCCTTGTTTTGTAGGCTAAGGCCCATCAGATACCCCAATGACAAAAGAACAGATTAAGATCAAATCAGGATCATCCACTGTGTTTGAGTTATCAATGCCTTGCATTCTTATTGTTCAAACTTCCTTAATGTGGGTGCAACGTAAGGCTGATTTTTCTGTTAATGTCGGACTCACTCTTCTAGATTATATATAAAATGCTTTTAGGAAAGTTAAAGAAAAGGAACTTTAAACCAGCTAAAAAAAAGTTATGCGTGATAAACCTAAGAAGTTTCTGTTGTCTGAATTTCCTGTAAAAAGGCCTTCTGCTGAAGACTTACATAAGGATTATGTTGGTTGAACATGCAGGTTCCAATACTGTTTCCATAAGTTTGGACTGGGAAACACGTTTGAGAATTGCCCTCGAAGCTGCTAAGGGTTTGGAATATCTCCATGAGCATGTTAATCCTCCAGTGATTCATAGAGATTTTAAAAGCAGCAACATCCTCCTGGACAGAAATTTACACGCCAAAGTTTCTGATTTTGGATTGGCCAAGCTTGGACCTGACAAAGCTGGTGGACATGTTTCTACTAGAGTGCTGGGCACCCAGGGATATATCGCCCCTGAGTATGATTTAATTACACCCTTAACATTTTCTCTACGTAAACGCATTGCTTATCTATCTATTGTTCTTTGAAGCAAAGGCTAAACTGTATTACAGTTCCACTAATTCAGTCCTTTTATTTTCGCCCACATCAACCAAGAAATAACTCATTCAGATGGTATTTTTATTTTATATGGTGCTGCATAGGTACGCATTAACTGGCCATTTGACAACAAAATCAGATGTCTACAGTTATGGGGTTGTTCTCTTGGAATTGCTTACTGGCAGAGTTCCAGTCGATATTAAGAGACCTGCTGGGGAAGGAGTTCTGGTATCTTGGGTGGGAATCTTATCTCTCCTTTACATTTAACTAGGGTGTAGTTACAGTAAAACAAATACTTGATCACATGATGATAAAGTGCTCGATCCTATTTATTTGAGATCAGATCTGTTTTGTACATGTATTTTAACTGTTTAACACATTCACCTGATCTGCTCGCATGCATGAAAGGCACTGCCACGGTTGACAGATAGAGAGAAGGTTGTGGAAATTATGGATCCGGCATTGGAGGGCCAGTATTCAATGAAAGAGGTTATTCAGGTGGCAGCAATTGCTGCAATGTGTGTGCAACCAGAGGCAGATTACAGACCGTTGATGGCAGATGTTGTGCAGTCACTTGTACCACTGGTAAAAACGCAGCGGTCAACTTCAAAGGTAGGAAGCTTCTCGAATATCCATGCAGACCGGTGTCACACGCCGCAAGACTTGGTAGAGAAAACATGAAGCTGGTTAAAAGCAATCATAATTAATGTTCTACAAGAACTTAGATCTGGTGTCCATTTAGGACATTTTGTTGTCTTTGGTTTGTCACGTTAGAGGAGCTAGATTAGTTTGGATCTGTGGTCGGCGGCATTTGAGATGCTGATTCTCTCGCTTTGAAATACTGTGTTAAAAATGTTTCTCCAATATTTTGATCTCCGACCACCCTCGTAGTATGATTTGGAATTTGCAGAGTTTAATTAGTGCCTAGTTGTTCTTTCTCTGTCTGTTATCTTTTGCCATCCTGATGTACGAAGAGTTCGTATAAAAAGCTAATCTGTAACTCATTTTCCCCTTTATGTAATGTAATTATGGTTGCAGATTACATTAATTATGGTTGCTTTTAACCAGCTTCATGTTTTCTCTACCAAGTCTTGCGGCGTTTTGCCTTGAAAACTCTTCATTTCAGGAATTTTTTCAGCAGTTACACTTTATGAGATTAACGAAAGTAAAAAACTACATCTCTCACATACTACTATTCAGTGAGGTATCCTTTCAGATAACGTAAAGATTATTTTGCCTTTACAGCTTGAGATTAGTGGGCAAGATGGTCTTTTCACTTGGATTCATTTGCCATTGTTAAATTTACCCGGGAAAAGACGTCTTTTTACATTTTTGTTGCATAAAATATGACTTGATTACCCTTTAAAGTATAATTACTCCACGTTGGAAATTTATTTGACCGCTCTGGTATAACGTTAAGCTTTGTGATTTTATTTTTTTTATAAATTTATTTTAATTCCATCACTTATATTTTTTTTTATTTTTTATTAGCTAATCCTGATCTTAAAACTTGAGTTATATCAGTTTTGAGTTATATATTTAATATGTTCACTTAGAATTACTCAGGTTTTTTTTTTAATTTGTTTTTCAAGTTTAATTAGCTAGAATTTTAGCTTTGTTGTCTTGTCATTAATTATTTTTTTTATTATCTAATTAAGTTATACTATTTTTTTTTTTTACATGTCTATGCTCTAAAATATTTTTTTTACTTCTGTAAAACATTTTTTTTTTCACCCCGAGCATTTTCTCTTTACGCTAATAAGAAATTGTACCCACAAATCTCGTAACAACTATCATTCGATCCTGTTTTCTCCAGTTTTGAGTAGACGCCATCCAATTGTTCCTTTTTTTTTTTTTCTCCCACCTCATCATTTCTGGAGATATTCCCCCGTCTCTCTCTCCTCTCAAAATTATAGGAAAAACATGTTGGAGGTCGCTTGAAAATTTTAAAGTTCAATTAAAACCTAATTTTAAGAAATTAAATTTAAATTTATAGTTAAATAAATTAAAAGAATAAGGACAAAAAAAATTTATGGTTACTATTCAAAACAATTAAAGTTTCAATTTATGCATTATTGATCACCGAAGTTTTAAAATTTTATTTTTTGACCGTGAATTTTATTTTTTTAAGTTTTAGTCCATTATTGTTGGGAGAATATAGAGTATCTAGAAATAGAACAAAAGAGAAAGAGTTCGGTCATGTACATCTCAGTTATGAAAAAAATTGATTTTGATTTTGATTTCAATAGGTTGTTGTGCATAGAAAAGTTCATTGAAGGTGATTTGAATTTTTCATCTTTTTTAAAAAAATAAATTGAGACTTAAAAAAGTATTTTTGATCCGGTTTAATTGAGTTTTTAGACCAATAGAGGGTTTTTATTGTTACAAATGGGTTTAAAAAAATCTTTATGATTTGTTTTTAGATTTTTACATGTGACAACAAGTTGAAAAATGAGTTTTTGAGGTCTAAATACTTGGGCCCCGTTTATTTGCTG
>Ga0307517_10003066_pt1 | contig 26373 bp, 30 predicted proteins | sample 23_EM_MG_FD_194515 | JGI IMG/M metagenome (GOLD analysis project Ga0307517, IMG submission 194515) | Populus trichocarpa ectomycorrhiza microbial communities from riparian zone in the Pacific Northwest, United States - 23_EM | ecosystem: Host-associated > Plants > Roots > Unclassified | place... | reverse complement strand
CGTCACACCTAGCACGCGTCCAAAGCAGACTTCTTGCCTTTCAGGGAGTGAAGTTCAAGCGGCGGAGGTGGTCTCGCCCGTTCGTTCGCAATCGCACATCGTTCATCTTGGGGAGGGGAGGAGGGAGGGGGGGAAGATCTGGGATGGGATGGAATGGGTCACCGACCGCCCGGGCTTTGGGGTGGTCCTTGTTCGGGGAGCTATCCACCCGAGAACTACTCAGGGCTGAAATTCTGCAAGACCCCCGAGAGAACCGGTCTTTTCGCTGCACCCTAGAAATATGTAGTGAAAGATTACCTCAGTATCCAGTAGGATGCTGCCGACGATCGTTTTTCAGACTCACCGGAGGCCAGTTTGATCCGTCTGTCTGTTACCATCGCGCCCATCACGTCCAAACCGCTCACACGATGTCGCAAAAAGTTCGTACCCAACAGAGCAGCGGACGTTTTGCAAAAAGAGCACGTTTTCTTACCACGGGAAGAGGATTGGAGTGGGCGCAACTGTGGCTCTGGCGATGCGATACTGAATTCGTGAAAATTTCCTGACCTTTCGGGACCCGACGCTCAGCGCTTAGCATTGGGAACGGTGTTTCGGCAAAAGTCAAGGAACGTCGTATCTTGTTTATTTTGCCCCAAGCTTATAGTAAAAACTGAGCAGGATTATAGAAGTGCGTCGTAGCTATGAGGTGACGCTAAATTCGTGGCTAGCTGGAGGAACGACGGACCCGATTTGGCGGAGGCAGGGATCGTTCGACCTCGACGAAGCCCTCTACTTACGTACGTACTAGGTGCCGGGGATTCTAGACTCCCTGTTGCCTTCCCCTGACCCCCATCATGGAATCAGGCCGTCCCGTCTATTCTGGTACCTCGCGAAGGCTTGTCATCGCTCTCGACATCGGTACCACGTTCAGTGGTGCCGCATATGCTCTGTTAGACCCCGGCGAAGTCCCTCAAATACAATCCGTCACAAGGTAAACACCCCCCAAGGTCACCAATCCTCGATTCGTGGTAACGAGTGAGAGATAGGTACCTTGGGGATCCAGACCATGAGTCCGCAAAAGTTCCCTCAATAATGTCCTACGATGACAACGGCAATTTCTGTGGTGTCGAGAACGGGGCAGATTTCCAGGAAAACGATGGGTTTCTGAGGTTGAAATGGTGGGATACTGTGATACGTTCACCCGTGCAAACCACTGACGGCACATCAGGTGGAAGTTGCTCCTCTCACCCACAACGTTGCCTGCCGCGATGACGGACCAGATGAGCACAAGACTCCCAAAGGGGAAAACGACCGTCGACGTCTTCGCTGATTTTATGGGCTATCTCTTTGATTCGACCAAGGCGCTGTTCGAGACCTCGGAGCCGAATGGAGAACTGAAGTGGAACTCTGTCTCGAAAAATATCGAGTTGGTATTAAGTCATCCCAACGGATGGGGAGGCCCACAACAAGCGAAACTGCGAGCCGCTGCAATCCAAGCGGGGATTGTCCCGGATACCCCTACTGGGCGTTCTCGTGTACACTTTGTGACCGAGGGTGAAGCGAGTTTCTGTTTTTGCGCTACCCGGGCCCGGGCAGGCAAAGACCTTAAAGTCTGTCACACTGTCGCCACCAAAAACAGGTTTTTTGACACGCTTGCAGGTCGGAGAGCAGGTCTTGATCATTGATGCGGGTGGTGGAACGATCGATATCAGCGCTTACAAAGTTCTAAATAATTGGCCATTGCAAGTCGAAGAGTTGTATGAACCAAAATGTGAGTCGGATTAATCGTAGTGTCAGATCTTTCCATCTGATAACACCCGTTCCAGGCTCAGTCCAGGGCGGGGAGTTCGTCACAGCGAGGGCAATGACAATGGTCAAAGGTCTGTTCCAACATTCCGCTCTCGGACGACTACTCAACTCGCAGCTAGAGAAGTTGAGGGGCTCTAGATTCGACACCCCTGAGGACCTGGCAATGTTTTCCCAGAGATTCGATGAAGGCGTGAAGAAGATATTCTCGAATGACCAGATGGCCCAATACGTCAAATTTGGCTCCATGAGGGATAATGATCCCGAGTACGGGATAAGAGCTGGGAGTCTGATGTTGACTGGGTAAGCTCGTGCGTTCTCCATTTGTAAATTGGCACCCAAACTGTCACACACACAGCTCACAAGTTTCTGGGTTCTTCGAACCGTCGATTCAGTTTACTGTGGCCTCCATCAGGGATAACTTCAGGGAATACCTCCCCTCCAATTCGGTCTGGATACTCTAACATTCTTGAGCTCTACTTCTAATTACCGGTGAAAAGTTCGCATTTCTCGTTGGTGGCTTTGCCTCAAGTCCGTGGTTATCTAAGCAACTCCAAAAGCGGCTCTCGGATCTTGGGTTTCAGTTTTGCAAGCCGGACTCGGATACGTAAGTGACTTGTCCATGTGCTCCAGCCACACCGCAATAATGACCATTGCACAGGAACAAAGCCGTTGCCGTTGGAGCGGTTTCATATTGCGTCGACCATTTTGTGAAGGGCAGGATCTCAAAATTTACGTACGGTGCGCCTAGTAACATCATGTATGAGGCATCCGATCCAGAGCACGCCCGACGCGCACACAAGTCGTATATTGACTGTTGGGGGGATAAGCGTGTTGGTGGCCACTTTCGGACTATGTTGTCGCGGGTTCGTCATGCCCAATCTTTACTTGGCTTTCCGGATTGACTTCCACTCGCCTGCAGGGCACCAAGGTCCTAGAGGACCGGGAGATCCGACTTCGCTACTCCGTGTTATCCGAGGATGGTCCACTACAATTCATCACCTTGAGAATTGTCAAATACACAGGGGCCCTGGTTTCTCCCGAGTGGGAGGACGTAGAACCAGGTACAGTGTTTAGCTTCCCCAATACCCTGTGGAAAGTACTCAGAGCCGAAGAGATAAATTCGAAACATTATGCCGTGTCAAGGCTGACCTCTCCACTGCGCCGTATACGTCAAAACTCAACAAAGCGGGGAAAACAGGTTACAAACGGGAATATGATCTAATCTTGCTTGTGGGTCTCACAGAACTCAAGGCACAGGTCAGTTGGATCGACTCTATAACAGTACGTGCACATGTCGCTCCGCACGTATCCGTCTTCCTCACCCAACTCCTACATGCGTGAATCCAGGGGACAGAGAGAAGGTTCGTGGTACCGTCCCCCGAGTTTCTCCTCCCCGGGTTGAATTCAGTTTTAGGAGTGATGCTGTGGTTCTCTATGACAACCCCTCAGAGAGGATCGTAGGGGGTGTCTCCAGATGATATTCCCGGGATGATTTGGGACACTGGATCGGACGCGTCTTACTTCCATTATAACAAAATGCACTTTCATCCATACTACGCGATACGAACATGATGGATGTGCCGAGCACCAACTTCCACTGATCACATTTCAACAGTGGGTCCCAACATCAGTTTCCACCTGTGGACGTGAGCGCCGGCCGAAGAGGAATAGATGGGATCCACGAACCAGCGCATCTGAAGGAGACTCTCGTCGCCCTGGAGCCCTATGCCATTCTCAACACCCTGAAAGTCACCGTTTCGATCATAGTACAGGAAAGTTTCCGGGAAGTGCCACTATAAGGTGTTCGGGTCATAGGGAAATGGCGACAGTGTTGACTGCCTACGAGCCCGAGGATTTACGTATATTTCTCGGGGCCCGCCACACTTTTGGTGTGAAAGTGAATCGTCGAGTGATTTCACACGTGTGGGCTTCAGGCACCTTCCGAAGATCGTTCGCGTCCCCTCAGACTCTGCATGGATCAAGTAAATGGTATCGTAATACATGAAAATCTAGAAATCCGGATTGAAATCATTATGGCTAGAGATTACCCTTGGGTCAGCGTGGCTATTTTCTGATGGGTCGTCGTAGACGACGGCTGCGTCGGTGCTGCGATCCGAGTGAATCTAAGTCAGTCTGAGGTATTAATATCCAACGTGGGGGGTACCTTTGCTCAGCCCCCTACGTCCACAGCAGATAAGTCAGCAAAAGCGGTTTAACCAGCGTTGCCATAATTACGCACAGTACTAGAGTCAATCCAGCGGATCTGTGCCTTCAGTTCCGTAAGGCCCACCAGTAGTACTACATCGTAGGACCGAGAGTAGCACATTATCCCCGACTTCCCCAGCTTGAACGTGAACGGAGCTGTGGAAAGATCGGCCACAATATAACAGAGGGTTTCAAATTTGTCTGTTGGATCGTGAGCGCCAAACACGGGACTTGGGCCTGCCACGGAACCAAAGCCACACCTCGTTCTACGTCCATCCAGCGAGGTTCTATTTGACTCCCATCGTACTTGATAATTCGCGCTTTGGCCTCCTTTGCTGGAGCTCGCTTACGTACTAGGCACATTTTTGTGCGTATTTCTTGGCTCTCCAAAACCTTGGTGTCCTGGATTTTCATGGAATCCGTACTGATGAGCAAGATGAACCGAAAGGGAACAACTCCGGTCCACACCTTGGAAAACATAGTCGCAAAGGCACCGGGAAGACGCTTGACTCCCACCGCGTTTGTATACGATATATGCTCGCGTTCGACGTGTTCTGGGTCAGAGGGGTCGTAGACGACATTGCATGGTGTTCCATACGTGAACTTCGATATCCGGCCTGTGACAAAGCGATCGACATAGAACGAGACAGCTCCCACTGCGACCGCTTTGTTACTTCATGCAAATCATTACGCGAGGTTCTAACAAGATGTTAAACCACTCTCACGTCTGTGTGTCTGGCTTGAAGAACTTCAGGCCGAGATCCGAAAGTCGTTCGTTGAGTTGTCTGGCCAGCCACGGGCTCGAGGCGAACCCCCCAACGAAGAAAGAGAACTACGCGTTCATCTTTAGCACGGGAGGTAAAAAGATTGCGGATTCACGAACCGAGTTCATGGAAAGAATTTCTGTGAAGTTCTCTCTGATCGAATCCACCGTGGATTGAATGGAAGGTTCGAAGAATTCTGACACTTGTTTCCTGTGCGTACCCAAGGATGTCAGTTCCAATCTGTTGAGAGGCTGAGCGATGGATTACCCCGTCAGCATCAACTTTCCCAACTTGATCCCATGTTTGGGGTCATTGTCCCTCGAGGAACCAAATTTGACGTACTGCGACCCCCTGTCATCAGAAAATACCTTCTTCAAACCTTCGTCAAACGTTTGGGTAAAAGCCAAAAGGTCCTCAGAGGTATTGAATTTCGAGAGTTTCAATTTCTCTAGTTGTGGTTCAACGGGAGGTGTAATGGGGAAGTGGTGGGTGGACCGACCTTTGACCATCTCCCTCGCCCTGGCCGTAACTAATTCTCCGCCTTGTAACAGGCCTTGTAGGAACGTTTTAATGATAGAACAGACGATCGAAGGCGAACACACCGACATTTTGGCTGGAATAGCTCTTCGACTCGGAGAGGTCCATTCTCAAGCACTGTGTACGAGCTTATGTCGATGGTCCCACCCCCCGCATCAACAATCAGCACTCTGTCCCCAAGCTATTGTCACATCAGACACCATGCAAGCGGGCGGTAACATGAGTGTTTCCAAACCTTCATACTCTCCCCCGTTTGCGTGTGGGTGGCACAAAAGTTGAAACTTGCCTCCCCCTCCGTCACGAAGTGGACCCTGCAATTCGCTTGGGCGTCGGGGACGATTCCCGCTCGGACGGCAGCGGTCCGGAGCTGGCTTTGTTGCGGACCGCTCCACCCGTTTGGATGGGTCAAAACGAGCTCAATCTCATGAGACACCGAATACCAACGGTGCTCCCCGTTCGGATCGGAGGAAATGAAGAGTGCCCTTGTCGAATCGAAGAGATAGCGCATGAAATCGGAGAAGACATCAATGATTGTCTTTCCCTTCGGGAGCTCTTTGCTCATCTGTTCTTTCAGTGCTGCAGGTGGCTCGGTGGGCCCCAACATCAGCTTCCACCTGTAGACGTGAGAGCGCCGGTGGAGGAGAGATAGGTGGGATCTACAAACCAGCGCATCTGAAGGAGACTCTCGTCGTCCTGGAGCCCTGTTCCGTCCTCAACACCCCGAAAGTCACCGTTTCGATCATAGTACAGGATCGATGGAACCTTTGCCGACCCCACGTTCGGGTTGTCTAGGTATCTGACCCCAGGTCGTCACGGCTATCAAGGGGCGGAGCAGGTGAAGCACTTACTTGGTGACGGAGTGAATCTGTGGGACTTGGTCGGGATCGAGGAATGCATATGCGGCGCCGCTGAAGGTTGTGCCAATGTCGAAGGCGAGCACAAGCTTCCGCGAGGTGCCACTATAGGTTGTGCGGTTCATAGGGAAATGGCGACAGTGTTGATTCCCCACAAACTCGAGACTACATATATTTCTTGGGGCCCGCCACACTTTCCTAAGAAGGCGCTACACTTGTGAAAGCGAATCGCCAAGCGAGTTCACGCATATGGACTCCAGGCCATTCTAAAACAACTCGAGTCCCCTCAGATCCACGGGTCGGGTAAATGGTATCGTACAACATGAAAATCTAGAAGGCCTAATTGACACCATTATAACCAGAAACGACCCTCGAGTCGGTGTGGCTTTTCTCTGATGGGTCGTCGTACACGACATGTGCGTCGCTGCTGTAATCCGAATAAATCCAAGTCAGTTCAGGGTATTAAATGTCCAACGTGAGGAGGCACCTTTTCTCGAGCCCCTACACCCACGCGAACAACGAATAGGTCAGTAAAAGTGGTTTAACCAGCATTACCCACGATTGCGTACAGTATTAGAGTCAATCCAGCGGATCTGCGCCTTCAACTCCGTGAGGCCAACCAGTAATACCACATCGTAGGACCGAGCATAGCATGGCATCCTTGATCTGACTGGTTTGAACGTGTACGGCGCTGCGGAAATATCCGCCACAACATGGCACAGTGTTTCGAATTTGTCTGTTCGATTGCGACGTGTGAGCACCGAACACAGAACTTAGGCCTACCACGGAATCAAAGTCATACCTCGTTCTACATCTATCCAGCAAGGTTCCTCTTGATCGCCATCGTACTTGACGATTGGTGCTATAACATCGTTTACTGGAGCTCCCTCACCTACCACGTATAGGCTTGTGCGTAATTCCCGGCTCTCCATAACCTTGGTACCCTAGATTCCCGCGACATCCGTACTCGTAAGCAGGGTGAAGTGAATGGGGATGTTTCTATTTCAAACCTTGGATAGCATGGTTGTAAAACCATCAGGGAGACGCTTGTACCCTTCGGCATCTTTGAATGCTTTACGCTTGCGTTTGGTGTGCTCCGGGTCGTGGGGCCTGTAGATGAAAGTGCATGGGGTGCCGTACGTGAACTTCGATATCCGTCCTGTGACAATGCGGTCGACGTAGAACGAGATTGCTCCGACTGCGACTGCTTTGTTCCTTCGTGAAAGTCAATACGCGGAATTCCAACAAGGGAAGACACTCTCACGTCTGTGCATCTGGCTTGAAGAACTTCAGGCCGAGATCCGAAAGCCGTTCGTTGAGTTCTCTGGCCAGCCACGGACTCGACGCAAACCCTCCGACGAAGAAGGCGAACTACGCATGCACCTTTAGCCGAGGAGGTAAAGACATTCCCGATCACGAACCGAGTTCATGGAAAGGATTTCCGTGAAATTCTCTCTGATCGAATCTACTGTCGACTGAATGGAAGGTTCGAAGAATCTTGACACTTGCTCCCTGTGCATGCGCAGGGGTATCAGTGCCAATCTGTTGAACACCTGAGCGGCGAATTACCCTGTTAGCATTAGCTTTCCTAACTTGATCCCGTGTTTGGGGTCGTTGTCCCTTGGAGAACCAAACTTGATGTACTGCGATCCCGTGTCGTCAGAAAACACCCTCTTCAAGCCTTCGTCAAACTTTTGGGCAAAGGCTGAAAGGTCCTCAGAGGTATTAAACTTTGAGGTTTTCAGTTTCTCTACTCGTGATTGAACAAGGAGTGTAATGGGAAGTGGTTCTCGGACCAACCTTTGACCATCTCCCTTGCCCTCGCCGTAACGAATTCTCCGCCCTGCAGCAAGCCTTACAGGAGTACTTCAATGATAGGACAGACAACGGGAGACGAAAAAGCTGACATTTTGGCTGGAATAGCTCTTCGACCCGGAGAGGTCCGTTCTCGAGCACTGTGTATGAACTTATGTCGATGGTTCCGCCCCCCGCATCGACGATCAGAACCTTGTCACCAAGCTATCGTCACATGTCAGACACCATGCAAGTGGCCGGTAATGTGTGTGCTGTCAGACCTTCATGTCCTCGCCCGCCTGGGTATGGGTGGCACAAAAGTTGAAACTCGCCTCCCCCTCTGTCACGAAGTGAACTCTAGCATCCGCTTGGGCGTCGGGGACAATTCCTGCTCGGACGGCGGCAGTCCGGAGTTTGCTTTGTTGTGGACCACCCCACCCGTTGGGATGGGTCAGTACGAGCTCAATCTCGTGAGACACCGCGTTCCAGCGGCGCTCCCCGTTCGGATCGGAGGAAATGAAGAGCGACTTTGTCGAATCGAAGAGATAGCGCATGAAATCGGAGAAGAGATCGATTGTTGTCTTTCCTTTCGGGAACTCTTTGCTCATCTGTTCCTTCAGTGCTGCAGGCGGCTCCGTGGGCCCCAACATCAGCTTCCACCTGTGAACGTGAGCGTCGGCGGAAAGGGGATATATAAAATTCACGAACCAGCGCATCTGAATGAGATCCTCATCATCCTGGAGTCCTGTCCCATTCTCAACACCCCGAAATTTACCGTTTCGGTCATAGTACAAGATTGAGGGAACCTTCGCTGACCCCACGTTCGGGTTGTCCAGGTATCTGCCTCTATTCTATCACTGCTATCGAATAGCAGAGTGGAAAAGGACGTACTTGGTGACGGAGTGGATTTGCGGGACTACGCCGGGGTCCAGGAATGCATATGCGGCGCCACTGAAGGTCGTGCCGATGTCGAAAGCGAGCACAAGTTTCCGTGAGGTGCCACTATAAGGTGTGCGGTTCATTGGGAATCGGTGACAGTGCCGTACAATCCCAAGACTGCATGTATATTCCCCGGGGTCCGCCACACCTTCCTAAAACGGCACCTGAGGAAGAGCGCGTTCACAACGTGTGGATTAAACGCTCGAGTGTGATTCGTCTGCCACACTTCGAGGCCTGGGAACGGCGCCATGTTCCGTTCCCTCCCCGCTCTCCGTCTTCCAGACCTCACCACTTTGTTCGGCGACGACGACATGCACTTGACACCCGAAGAAGGTCTATCGATTCAGTCCAAAGAACCTCTCCCGGTCTCGAGGGAGGGATTCGAAGAAGTCAAGGCGAGATGGGGACTGGCAGAAAGTGTGGCGGAAAGGCTGGGGCGAAACGTTGGGGGATCTGAAGGAGTAGGGATGCGGCGGAGAGCGACAGAGAGTGTGGAGGAAAGGCAGCAGGCGAAACTGGACGCCCAGCAGGATGAAATCATCAAGCTGAGGGTGAGGGGGGACAAGTACAAACGGAAGTACGAAGAGGCCCAGGAGCGGATCGCGGAGTTGGAACACGAGATCGGCAAGGCTTCCATGGCCCACCAGGAGGTTTTGAGGAGGCGAGAGCGGCATATCCGAGCGATGACAGACAGGCTCACGCAAACCGAGGAACTATTGGCAATGAGGTCGGAAGAGCTCTCCGTGGCGCAATCTTTCTTATCGACGACAGACCGCCTATCCGAGACAGAGGTTCTGGGCATCGCCCGTGATCTGAACGAAAACATCTTCCAAGTTGCGGCCAACTTGACCGAGGAATGGGAGAAGTTTAGATCGTCTCGGCACAGTAGGTTCACCATAAGCCAAGACGAGATCAATGCCTTCTCTCAGGACTATGGACCCGTCCTCATCAAGCGAGCACTCAAACGGAAGCCCACAGCTGTGACCTTCTTGGTTCAGTCATGTCTCTGCGACATTGTAACGGAAATCACATCGCGTTGGCGTCACGACCAGGGGTTGGCCGTACTGGCGTCCGTTTACGAACGCTTATCCGCCTCCGGTGAGTACACATTGTACACAATTAGCGAAATACAACCAACATGTCCCAGAGGAACAAGCAATCTCAGCTAGATGGAGGTCCCTGACCCACAATTACCTCTCCCAACCGCCGCCTGACACCTCCTCTTTGATGGTCGAGTACGTCGGAGACGTCCTATGGGTCACAGGATCATTCCCGTCCTCTCAGCGCTCGTCTGATTTCGTGAAAAATGTGGCGCTCAAGGGAATAGAAGCCATCACCCAACTTGCGCTGCGCTTGGAGTCGGCATTCATGGTGGAGGTCACATCCAGTGACATGTCCCTTCTATTTGAACGCCCGCGTACCGTGTTCGACAGGACGAGAATGATTAACGAGTTTGGGTCCGATACGGTCTCCACCACCAGTAGCCGGGGTGAAATCGCAGGGACGATAGAACTGGGCGTTGGGAAGAGTGTGGGTGGGAAGCGGGGCGAAGGTCGGCGTACGGAAGTTTTGTTGAGGGCGAAAGTCGTTTTGGAAAAGGACGTCGCAGGCTCGTAGAGGATGGAGAGTGGTGTGGCGAGAGATGACCCATGCCGGGACCGGGTTCTGGAATTGGGTTACCGCAGTCGACCCTAAGGAACCCACCCTTCCTCAATGCCCACATGCCTCCATCGCCAACAAATTACCTTCCTGCCGAGTGCGGGAACAAAGACCATGCATGACCCTGGTATCACATCCCATCGTTCTACTTTTTTTCTCTGCAGTAACGGAAGTTACTGCCTCTTTTTATACTCTGCCAGACCTCTCCACAGCTCAACAATCACCCACGGCCGCTTAGAATCTTAGCATGCTCGAATGTATTTGTATTTCACGACGGTTCATCCACCCCAATTCACAAGATTCCTCGAGTCATCTTGCAGCAGGCCGTTGACCGATGGTGAGGACGGGAAATTGTCGCGAGTGGAGCTCGCACGCGGAATCCCACTCCTGCTGGATTTCGCCCGACTAGATTGAAGGCCATGCCCCATGAGGAAATGGGCATAGTCCTTATCCGTAGCAGCTAGAATGCGACGTCCATGGCTAGGTGTAGCATTGTGTGTGACTTACTCACACCTCCGGATGGTGAGCAAAGCCGGGGGAGCTTTGGCTCTCGCTGTGTCCCCCTGGAGGTAGGATTTTTTTTTCAAACCAAGACCATATGTGCCAACCATGACGGTGCGAGAACGAGGTGTGGAGGGGCTGACTGAGCTCCTGGCCCACATAGACGCCCCGTGTCGACATGTTCAGATCTCAGGCTGACCGATTACCCAAATGTGGGAACTGTCATATATCTTTGTTTCTGACTTCAGTCACGCTTGGTAAAATGTATTATTTGAATGTGTAGGCTAGCTGTTCCGTAGTATACAGTGAAGAATGTTTGGGTGAAAACCCGAAGGGTTTTCCGACACAAAGAGTGGCACTGGGGAAAGAAGATCAGCAGCGATTCCCAAAGGTTAGGAGTTCCGACGACGCATCGAGCTGGGCTTCGATCCCCAAAAAAATATAGTCGTGCGGAATGAATTGGTGGGTTTGTTTTACTTACTTGTCTCATCTGACCGGGGGCATGGCGAGTCGTACGAAGCGGTTTTGAAGTTCCGGATGTGCTTGCATGTACGGGGCTAGGATCTGCCCGTGTTTCCGCAAATATCCTGTGAACGCGGTTTCGCTTGCCCATCTTCCTTTTACTCTGACGACCGGGAAGTCGATGCCTCTGAGTAGATATTCCAGCGTCCCTCCTATTCTGAGGGAGTGTCCGGTGAGAGGTTTTCTCTTGGCGTCTGCGAGAGCTTTTCGTATTCGCGTAAGAAATATACTCTTTAACATGGGTCTGGACTTGCTCCGCCAGTGGTGTTGAAAAAGGTGTTGTCCGTCGTTGAATTTGTTCAATTTTAAATGATTTCGCATGGCTTCTTCCGGGTCGGCCCCGGTTTGAGGTTGTGCTGCCCAGTTTAACTCTTCGCCTTGCGACTTCGATCCCTTGGTCCAGGGAATGAAGATCGTGGTGATCTTGTTTCCGTGTCGATCCGTGACGTCTGGGTTCAGATCCCCGCGTTTGACGTGGCGGTCCGGATCGAAGGCGTTGAGGTTTGGAATGGTAAACTCGCCGAGTCGTGCTACAGACCAGAAGGTTGTTGTGAGGCAGGCGAAAACTGCGGCGTCAAAGGGGTCCTTTAGGTTCAAGTTTTCGCGGATGGCCGTCAAATCTTCGATTGTGCATGGGTTTTGCTGCGCTTTCGTTGATTCGGGTGGCTGATTTTTGGCGGCTGATGCGAAGAGAGTTCGGAGTTCGACAGAATTCACTTTCCATGGAATTCTATGAATGATGTGCCATGCTCGTAAACCGTAAGTGTAATTTTCGACCGCCTGTGCTGAGTAGTCCCCGACCAAAGTGGAGATGAAGCTGCTGAGGAGATTTTGACTGCAAGGTGCTCTCTGTAGTTCGTCAATCTCTTTCTTGTCACAGAAGACGTGAAACACCAGAAGTCCTGTGCCGTACGTGGCTTTGGTCGAGTCTGAGTAGCCTTCTGCTAGGACCTCTCGTATGCGTTCTTCGTCGGCCGTGGGGAGCAGTGGTTCCGCTCCGCTCGTCGCACACGAGGGTGTTGCTGGTTTCCATAGACGAAGTCTGTCTTTGGCTGAGCAAAGAGGGCGCAAAGTGGATGGGAATGGGGTGAGGTTGGGTGGGAAGTGGCCTGCCGTACTTGAGTTTGTGGTCTGGTTCACGCAGTCCGATGTCAGTGAGGTTTTTTGAAGCGGCTTTTGCGCCTGAGTTTATTTCCGATCTCACCTGTTTGGTCTTTGATCGCTGTCCAAACCTATCTCTGCCAAAATTAGTTCCATTGGAACGTGGTCTTTGCTTCGTAGAGATATCTGGCGATGGTGCTGAGGTTGTCATCCTCTCTGTTGCGCTCGAGTTGGCCCCCCGTAGCTGGTTTTGGCTGGGGTAGGGTTTGTACCGTTGGAGGAGATGTTTCGTTCGTGCGTTCATCACCAATTGTCGTACAGTCGTAGTTGACGACGAATGTTCTGAGCTCTTGGGGAATGTCGATGGGTGGTAGGAGATATGAGGTGGGCGGGTATATGCCTCTGGATGGGTCATCGGCTGGGTTTTTGGCGCTTCTGACGTATTTCGTGTGGACGACGATGCCAGTGTCTCGCGATAGTTTCGTGATGCGTTTGAAGACCTCGTTGACGCGAGGGTTTCGACTACGACCCCTTTTCCATCCTTCGACGACCCCTTGATTGTCTCCGTAGACCTCAAAGTGTGTTTCTCGATTATTCGGGTGGATGTGCGCGATAGTCCCGACAAGAAATTCGAAACCGACGGCTTCCGCCCATCCGATGTCTCTCTTGTCCGCGTTCCATCCTGGTAGAAGTTTCCACGCTCTCCATCTCGCGCCAATGACAATCGCGATACCTGTGCTTGAACTTGCATCTGAGAAAGCAGCGATGTCGTGGACCTCATGCGCTGTTGGTATGGCACTTCCAATGGACGGTTTGGAGAGTTCACTTGTCCACCAGTCGAGGTCCGCGGGAAGTTGTCTGGGTGGGGTACGTGGGCGGTGAGGACTATCGTGAAAGACTCCGAGCATGGTTTCCAAGTTGGCGAGGTAAGGTCTTCCATCCGGGTGAGCCAGGGTGGCGTGTGACAATTTTCCGTAGAGTTTCTGAACTTCTTCCAGAGTGTGTGTCCTCGTCTCTCGCCATTCCTTGATCGCGAGAAGGTATTTCTCTCTCTTTTCCGTTCGCAGCGCGACTGACTTCTTCTCGATGTCCCAGGTGAATCCAATGAAGGGGAACGATGAACTGAAGCCAATGTCCTTGGAGTGTTCCCATGGGATCCCCAGCTGATCCGAGATGTGATCGACGTCAGATAGGTCATAGGTGTAGCCGTGATTGCGATCTGTGGCGAGATCTCGAATGGGGAAGGACATGTCCTCGTCGAATTCTTCGACTCGTCCGTCTGGCATGGGTCCTCGCCCTGTCCATAGCCTGCCCCCTTGTTGTTTCCATCCTCCTGCCTCCATGATGCTTCTTCGGAGGTTGGCCCTTGTCCGGTTGTATTCTTCAAGGTAGATTCGAAGAATGCGGATGAAAGTTTGGTCATCAACCCATTTGCAGGTGGGGCCGATTCCTTCTGCTCGGAAGATGTCTGCCAATGCATCAGCGAAGAGTCCGAATAAGCCGCCTGCTGTTGCGCTACCAAATGAGTTGCATTTATTGATTCCGTACTCGTCCGGTTTGGAGAGTCGAACAACCATTCCAGGCCATTGATCTGGTGCCAACGGTATGATTCGGTAGGCTTCAGCAATATCTCGGCACGCCCCTTGGGAACCAGGGGGTAGGTTGTTGATGAGGGTGCAGATGGTAGAGAAAGTTCCCCAGGTGCATGGGAACGCATCAGAATCCAGGGCGTAGTTGATGGAGCGTACGGATGGGTTGTTCCGTGGGAAAGACAAATTTTGTATGAGACGAAATTTGTTTGGCTTCCCCGCTTTCGGCACCAAGGATAGTGGGGAGGTCTGGAATGGCCCAATTCTATCTTCCACCTCTTTACGAGTGAATGGTCCTGCGTAGCGGCCTCTGTCAAATTCTCGATTGATGATTTCTTCGAAGGCGGATGAGTGTGTAAGAATGGATATGTTGTTGGGTGGTATGTACGTGCAGGTGATTTCTGGTATTCCTGCATTTGCGCCGTGTCGTATATACTCTGGTATGTTCGGGTATTTGACAGAGAGGTTGTGTTTATTGAGCAGTCGTGACCACCCTTCATGCCGAAGAGGTGTGATGATTTCGAGGCTGCGCAAGTGGGCAGTCTTGTGCTCCGTGGTCTCGACTTCCACAACCGGAGCATTCGTGACGATGGCGACGGCTGCTGCATCCGGTGGGTCGTTGCCAATCCGAGCATATGACATTGCCCCGACTGTCTTCGATACGAAGGGCTTCGTTTCGGGTATACATGGTCGGCAGTCCATCCCATCGTTTCGTTTGCCTGCAAGTTCGGACGTTGTGTGGGGCTCGGCTGAGACAGATGGCGCAGGCGGCGAGTTCGGTTTTTTCGCCCGCGCCTGTATGAAAACCCGCTGCTTGACTCGACGAGACGTGTTGTGTGTGGCGTGGTGTCTTTCGCGTTTCCTGTCCTTGGTTCCGAAAACCTTCATATCCTCGTCCTCCCTTTCCATTCTCCGGAGGAGAAACTGCTCTCCGCTTTTGGCCCCGAGATGAGCTTTGTGGATGGTAGCCGGCATTCTCGCTGATCATTCTGTTCGCCTATTACATCCGTCCCATGGGGTAACCGAGATGGTAGATATGAAAAAGTTGCACCATCGTGAGACATGTGAAGCAGAAGCGGCAAAGTGTGAAGCAAAGTAGCATGAGTGAGGATGCAGCCAGAAGACATGGAGGCATGAAGCGATCGAGGCGTGAAGCAGATGCGTTATGAGGCAGGCGACGTGGCATGAAGCAGAGAGGCATGAGGCAGAGTGGTACGAAGCAATGAGGCATGAGGCACGTGGAATGAAGCAATGAGGCATGAGGCATTGAGGAAAAAAGGCGTAAAGCGATTTTTCGTAAGTGGAGGTTTGTGTCGTGAGCATTCGGTTTCTCTTTAAAGGGTTAAATTTTACTTTACCTTCTCTCCAAACTTCCGGAGTTCTTGCGCTAGGGCGTCGTCCCATGCTTGTTGGCGTGCTTCTGCCATCCAGTCTTCGTCAAAGACACTGATGTCAAAGATATTCTGGAGCCGAACTGCATCAAACCATTCCCTTCTTGCCCTCGCGTGGTAATGGATTAAAATTGATTCGCCATGACCATTGGGTTGGCGTAGCTCGGGCCGGAGTTCTAGTTGACAGTAAAAGTCGGCGAACATCGTTAGGTAGTCCGATGGCCAATTGTTTTTGGCGATTTGTTCGAGGAAGACGTTCTTGGCCTGAAAAAGGTCTTTCCAGGAGAGACTTTCATCGGGGATGACAAGGTGTTTGTAACTTGCCGTCGATGAGGATCATTGGACTTTTATGTTTCCGTTCTCTTGGGTTAAGCTGAGTGATAGTTTTGGTGGCCTGACACCCAGCGAAGGTGAAGAACCATAGTTCCACGAATTCGACATTTTCAAGTTTAGCGATAGCTGCTCGGCAAGGACGAAAACCTGTATCCTTCGGAGGAGGTAAGCCAGGTGTCAATGTTGGGAACCTCCTCTTTTTCTTTTTCTCCTCCGCCTTCTTCAACTTGTTCTCCTCTCTCGACCTTTCTGCCTCGGCTTCCGCTCTTTCTCTTTCTTCCGTTTCGACAGCTTCGTTCCAAGTTACCTGTCTACCTGCTCGGTCTGTTTCCCAGGCCTCTAGGAGCTGGTTTGCTGCCCCTTCGTCGTCTATTTCAATCCCTGCTGCCTGTCCCTGGGCAATTATGCCTTGACGGATTTGAGTAAATGCCGCGCTTTGAAAGCTAGGGGGCGTTTCTAGACTTGGGTTTCCATTGGGGGTTGCCATGTCGTGTGTGTGGGGTATGAATTTTAAGTAGAAGATGTAAGACGGAAGGATCGTAGAGGTAGCGGAGAGAGTCGCGTGCCGATCGATCCTTCCGCCGGTCACAAAGACCCTACTCTTTCTTCTACGTTCGTACCTCACTCGTGTCAGAGTCTCAAACTGTCATTGGATAAACTGGTCTGCAAACTGCAGTAAACGCTCGAGTGTGATTCGTCTGCCACACTTCGGAGCCTGGGAACGGCACTATATTCCGTTCCTTCCCCGCTCTCCGTCTTCAAAACCTCACCACTTTGTTCGGCGACGACGACATGAAACTGACACCCGAAGGTTTATCGATCCAATCCAAAGAACCTCTCCCGGTCTCGAGGGAGGGATTCGAAGAAGTCAAGGCGAGGTGGGGACTGGCAGAAAGTGTGACGGAAAGGCTGGGGCGAAACGTTGGAGGATCTGAAGGAGTAGGGATTCGGCGGAGAGCGACAGAAAGTGTGGAGGAAAGTCAGCAGGCGAAACTGGACGCCCAGAAGGATGAAATCATCAAGCTGAGGGTGAGGGGGGACAGGTGCCAACGGAAATACGAAGAGGCCCAGGAGCGGATCGCGGAGTTGGAACGCGAGATCGGCAAGGCATCTATGGCCCACCAGGAGGTTTTAAAGAGGCGAGAGCGGCATATCCGAGCGATGACAGACAGGCTCACGCAAACCGAGGAACTATTGGCAATGAGGTCGGAAAAGCTCTCCGTGGCGCAATCTTCCTTGTCAACGACAGACCGCCGATCCGGGACAGAGGTTCTGGGTATCGTCCGCGACCTGAACGAGAACATATTCCAAGTTGCGGCCAACTTGACCGAGGAATGGGAAAAGTTGAGGGACAGCAAGACCACCGTACCCAGAGAGGATATTGATTCCTTCTCTCACCATTATGGACCCGCCCTCATCCAGCGAGCGATTAGTCGGAAACCCACAGCTGTGACCTTCTTGATCCAGTCGTGTCTCTGCGACCTCGTAACGGGAATCACATCGCGTTGGCATCATGACCAAAAGCTGGCCGTGCTGGAGTCCCTTTACGAAAACCTATCCGCCTCTGGTGAGTACACATTGCACATGGTCAGCGAAAAAAGACCAACGCATCCCAGAGGAACAAGCGATCTCGGCTAGATGGAGATCCCTGGCCCATCGTTACCTCCCCCAACCGTCACCCGACCCCTCTGCTTCGGTGGTGGAGAACGTCGGAGACATCCTATGGATCACGGGATCATTCTCGTCCCCTCGGCGTTCAGCTACTTTCGCGAAAACGGTAGCACTCAAGGGAATAGAAACCATCACCCAACTTGCGCTGCGCTTAGAGTTGGCATTCATGGTGGAGGTCGCATCCAGCGACATGTCCCTTTTATTCGAACCTCCGCGCACCGTGTTCGACAAAGCGAGGATGACCAACGAGTTTGGGACCGACAGGGCTCCCGCTACCAGGAGCCGGGATAAAATCGCAGGGACAATAGAAGTGGGCGTCAGGAAGAGTGTGGGTGGGAAGCAGGGCGAAGGCCGACGCACGGAAGTTTTGTTGAGGGCGAAAGTCGTTTTGGAAAAGGACGTCGCAGACTCGTAGAGGATGGAGAGTGGTGTGGCGAGAGATGACCCATGCCGGGACCGGGTTCTGGAATTGAGTTACCGCAGTCGACTCCAAGGAGTCCACCCTCCCTCAATGCCCAGATACCTCCACCACCGACAAATTCCTTTCCTGCAGAGTGCGTGAACAGTGAACAGTGACCATGACCCTGGTATCACATCCCATCGTTCTACTTTTTTCTTTGCAATGGCTTCCGTTACTGCCTTGCCAGACTTCTCCACAACTCAACAATCGCCCGCGGCCGCTTAGAGTCTTAGCATGCTCGAATGTATTTGTATTTCACGACGGTTCATCCACCCCAATTCACAATGTTCCTCGAGTCGTCTTGCAGCAGGCCGTTGACCGATGGTGGGGATGAACATATAATGTCATATTGGAGGCGGAACGCAACCAATTCAGGAAGCCAAATCAGAATCGCGTATGACGAACCCTCGACGGCGTGGTGGAAAAGTGGTCAGGAATTAAACGCTCGAGTGTGATTGATTGATTCGCCTGCCGCATTTCGGGGTCTGGGAACGGCGCTATGTTCAGTTCCTTCCCCGCTCTCCGTCTTCCAGACCTCACCACCTCGTTCGGCGACGATGATGTGCACTTGACACCCGAAGGACTATCGATTCAGTCCAAGGAACCTCTCCCGGTTTCGAGGGAGGGATTCAAAGAAGTCAGGGTGCGATGTGGACTGGCAGAAAGTGGAGCGAAAATGCTGAAGGAAAACAGTGGGGGATCTGAAGGAACGGAGAGAACGACAGAAAGTGTGGAGGAAAGGCAGCGGGCGAAACTGGACGCCCAGAAGGATGAGATCATCGGGCTGAGGAAGGGGAAAGACGAGTACGAACGGAAATACCAAGAGGCCCAGGAGCGAATCGCGGAGTTATAACGTGAAATCGGCAAGATTTACATGGCCCACCGGGAGGCTTTGAAGGGGCGAGACCGGCATATCCGAGCGATGACAGACAAGCTCACGCAAACCGAGGAACTACTGGCAATGAGGTCGGAAAAGTTCTCCGTCCCGCAACCTTCCTTATCAACGACAGACCGCCGGTCCGAGACAGAGGTGCTGGGCATCGTCCGTGACCTGAACGAGAACATATTCCAAGTTGCGGCCAACTTGACCGAGGAATGGGAGAAGTTGGGGGACAGCGGATCCACCGTAACCAAAGACAAGACTGATGTCTTGTCTCAGCACTATGGCCCCACCCTCATCCAGCTAGCCCTCGGCCGAGACCCCACGGGCGTAACATTCTTGGTTCAGTCATGCCTCTGCAACATTGTAACCGAAATCACATCGCGTTGGCGTTACGGAAAGTTGGCCGTCCTAGGGTCCGTTTACAAACGCTTGTCCGCCTCTGGTAAGTGCACATCGCACACGATCAACGAAATACAACTAACACATCCCAGAGGAACAAGCAATCTCGGCTAGATGGAGGTCCCTGACCCATAATTACCTCTCCCAACCCTCGCCTGACTCCCCTTCGGTGGTACAGCATGTCGGAGATGTCCTATGGAGCACAGGATCATTCTCGTCCCACTCGCGCTCGTACGATTTCGTGAAAAGGGTGGCGCTCAAGGGGATAGAAACCATCACTCGACTCGCGCTGCGCTTGGAGTTGGCATTCATGGTGGAGGTCGCATCCAGTGACATGTCCCTTCTATTCGAACCCTCGCGCACCGTGTTCGATAAAACGAGAATGATCAACGAGTTTGACGAGGACTCCACTCCTGGGGCGCGCGATGAAGTTGCAGGGACAATAGAAGTGGGCGTCTGGAAGAGTGTGGGCGGGAAGCAGGGCGAAGGTCGACGTACGGAAGTTTTATTGAGGACGAAAGTCGTTTTGGAAAAGGACGTCGCAGACTCGTAGGAGATGGAGAGTGGTGTGGCGAGAGATCTAGTGAACGGTGACCATGACCCTGGTGTCACATTCCATCGTTCTACTTTTTTCTTTGCAGTAGCTTCCATTACTGCCTTTTTGTATACTCCACCAGACCTCTCCACAGCTCAACAATCGCCCGCGGCCGCTTAGAGTCTTAGCATGCTCGAATGTATTTGTATTTCGCAACGGTTCATCCACCCCAATTCACAATGTTTCTCGAGTCGTCTTGCGGCAGGCCGTTGACTGATGGTGAGGATGAACACATAATGTCATATTGGAGGCGAGATGCAACCAATTCAGTACGCCAAATCATCCCGAGAACATCAGCTGGAGACACCCCCCACGATCCTCTCCGAGGGGTTGTCGTAGATAACCACAGCATCGCTCCTAAAAACCGGCTCAGCCGGCGAGAAGTCCAGAAAATGGTACCACTAACCGTCTCTCTGTCTTCTATAGATTCACGCACGTGGAAGTCAGGTGGGGTAAATCAATCCTTGTGGAACGATATGTGCACGTACGGTTATGGAGTCAATCCACCTGACCTGTGCCTTGAGTTCTGTGAGACCCACGAGCAAGATTATTTCGTAATCTCGCTGGTAGCACATTTTCCCTGCATTGAACTTTGACGTATACGGGGCGGTGGAGAGGTCGGCTTTGACATAGCACAGCGTTTCGAACTTGTCTTTTTCGCTCTGAGTCCTTTTCACAAAGTACGGGGACTGAACGCTCTACCTTCTTCTATATCCTTCCACTCGGGGGCGACCAGAGTCCCGGTGTATTTGATAATTTCCGAGACGATGTGCTGTGGTGGGGCGCCTTCGGAATACCGGGAGAAGCTATGTCGAATCTCACGATCCTCTAGAACCTTCGCGCCCTGCGGAACAATGAAACTCAATTCGAAAAACCAAGATCACACATGACGAACCCGCGACAGCATGGTGAAAAAGTGGTCAGGAACGCGTTTCTCCCCCACGGGATCAACATACGACTTATGTACGCGCCGAATGTGCTCTGGACTGGAGGGCTTGTATACGACGTGACAGGGCACACCGTACGTGAATTTCGAGATCCTACCTGTCACGAAATGGTCAACGTAATATGAAACCGCCCCAACAGCAACAGCTTTGTTTCTGTGCAATAACCGTTGTTGTAATTTGCCTCGACCATAGTAAGAGATCGCTCACGTGTGCACGTCTGATGGCTTGCAAAATTGAAATCCGAGGCCCAAGAGCCGCCTCTCAAGTTGTTCGGACAACCACGGACTTGTGGCAAAACCCCCGACAAGAAATGCGAACTGCTCACGATTAATCAATAGCATTTGAGAACGTCAATATGTACGGATCGAATTAACGGGAAGGCGTTGTTTGAAATTATCCCTGATAGCATTCACAGTGGACTGAATCGACTGTTCGAAGAACCCAGCAAGCTGAGTGCTGTGTGCGTGAGAGTTTGGACGTCGACTCATTAACGGAATGGGTGTCAGTTTACCCGGTCAACGTCAACCTCCCGGCCTTGACATCGTACTCGAGATCATTGTCCCTCATGGAACCAAATTTGACATATTGGGGCGCCTGGTCATTCGAAAATACCTTCTTTACCCCATCGTCGAATCTCTCGGAAAACTCTTCCAGGTTCTCGTCGGTGTTTGGTTTGGAATCCCTCAACTTCTCTAGCGGCGAGTCGAGTAATCGGTCTGAGAACGGAACATCAGAACGGACCTTTGACCATCGCCGTTGCCCTCACTGTGACGAACTCCCCACCCTGGGTTAAGCCTAAAATGAATGCCATCAGATAGAAAAATTCGACATTATGATTGATCCAACTCACACTTTGGCTCATACAACTCTTCGACCTGCAACGGCCGATCGTTAAGAACCTTGTAGGTGCTGATGTCTATCGTCCCACCGCCTGCGTCAATAATCAAGACTTGCTCGCCAGGCTGTAAGCGTATCAAACGGTTGACTCTGGGTAAGATCGATGTGACAAACCTTTAGGTTCCTGCCCGCTTGGGTATGTATGGCGCAAAAGCTGAAACTCGCCTCACCCTCGGTCACAAAGTGGACACGAGAGCGTCCGGCAGGGGTATCAGGGACAATCCCCGCTCGGATCGCAGCCGTTCGCAGCTGCGTTTGTTGCGGGCCACCCCATCCATTGGGATGGGTCAACACTAACTCAATATTGTCCGAGACTGAGTTCCATCTCAGTTCTCCATTCGGCTCCGAGGCCATGAATAGCGTCTTAGTTGAATCGAAGAGATAGCCCATGAAATCAGCGAATACATCGATGATCGTTTTTCCCTTTGGAGGCTCTGTGCTCGTCTGATCCATCATCGCGGCAGGTAGCCCTGTGGGCGAGAGAATCAATTTCCACCTAGTGTGTCGTCAACATTTGGCACATGTGAGTATGTCTGTGTGTCTCACCATCTCATCTTCAGATATGTATCATTATCCAGGAAATCAACCCCGTTCTCAACTCCACAGAACTTTCCGTCGCGATCGTAACATAATATGGAGGGAACCTTCGCGGACCCAGGATTTGGATTGTTGAGGTATCTATCTCTCGCTCGTCACCAACTGTACCAGACTAGGGGACCGGAGATGCTTGCCTGGTGACAGATTGGATTTGAGGGACTTCGCCAGGGTCCAACAAGGCATACGTGGCACCACTGAACGTAGTCCCGATGTCGAGAGCGACAACCAGTTTTCGTGAGTGGCCGAAATAACGGCCACGTACTGCTTCCATAATGAGAGTTCGATAGGGGTAACGGATGTCGGCAATGGTTCACCGACCAGAGACTTTAAATACTCCCCTGAGCCCGCCACACGTTTCCTTTATGGGACGGAGGCGAAAGCCTACGCCATTCAGAATGCCCAAAACGCCGCTCAAAGGGCACAAAATGCCATTTAAAGTGGCCAGATACGCCGTGCAAAGTGCACAAACAATAAATCATATGACACGTACGTAAATCGCTTGGCACGTCTACGATAACTTGTGCTGATCCTGGGAGGAAGGCGCGAGGTCATACTAGTAGCAGTTTTCGGATAGGTTGCGCGGCGGGTTTCCCCGTTACTTTTCGATCACTGCTCTTGTGTTCTTACTTCTGCCTTGCTGGACATACAGCACCCCAGCAGGTCAGCGGACTGGCCCGACTCCTGTGGTGTTGTTGCGGCGCTGGCCATAAATGACTTCCATCACCCACGACCACGATAAATTGGCCAAGGAAATCGCTTCGCCTATGCATGACACGTGAGCCGCTTCTCGTGCTTCGAGAAACGCGCCACCCGAACCCTCTTCGATGACCATTTTGGACGCTCCTCCGCTCCGCCGATGTCAGCGCTCTCTCCCAATGGGTCGACCCGGTCAGATGTCATCCATTGTGGGTCCTCGGTTCATGTTCCCCTATCCAAGCCACGGGTTCGCGCACGAATATTGTGGCAGAGCTTAGGAATGATGGCTACAATTTCTTGAGGTCTAGTATACTGGGCTTGGTTTCGTACTTCACAACTTCCTGTACCCTGTTGTGGCGCTCCGATGGCGCTCTGATGTTTATGAAATCTACTCTCCGGCGTCTAAGTACAACAGTGAATCTGTTTCCTCTTGAGGAGCAGAATTTCCCTTATGTCATCGCTTCATGCGTTTGACTGTTGGCAAATGGCGAGGATGGACGTACTGTATATATTCCAATATTGGGGGCGAGACGCAACCGATTTAGTATGCCAAATCATCCTGAGCATATCAGACGGAGACGTCCCCTATGATCCTCTCCGAAGGGTTGTCGTAGACAACTACAGCATCGCTCCTAGAAACTGAATTCAGCCCAGGGAGAAATTCAGGAAACAGTATAACGGACCGTCTCTCTTTCTTCTAGATTCACGCCCGTGGGAGTTAGGTGAGGTGGATCCGTGCGCGTGGAGTGATGTGTGGACGTACGGTTCTGGAGTCAATCCAACAAACCTGTGCCTTGAGTTCTGTGAGACCCACGAGCAAGATTATTTCATAATCGCGCTGGTAGCACATTTTTCCTGCAATGAACTTCGATGTATACGGAGCGGCGGAGACGTCGGCTTTGACATAGCACAGCGTTTCGAACTTCCCTTTTCATTTCTAAGCGCTTTTCACGGTACCAGGGAATACTAAAGACTCTACCTGGTTCTACGTCCTGCCACTCGGGGGCGGCCAGAGTCCCTGTGTATTTGACAATTCTTGGGGAGATATATTGCACTGGGGCGTCCTTGGATGACTGGGAAAAGTTATGTCGAATTTCCTGTTCCTCCAGAACCTTGGTGCCCTACAGAACAATGAAATCCAATTCGGGAAGCCAAGATCATGCGGTACAGACTTGCGACAACATGGTGTCGAAGTGACCTGGAAGTCGTTTCTCCCCCGTGGCATTAGTGTAAGTCTTGTGTGCACGCTGGACATGCTCTGGATTTGAGCGCTTGTATCGAACGGTACAGGGCACACCGTACGTGAACTTCGAGATCCTGCCTGTGACAAGATGGTCAATGTAATATGAAACCGCCCCGATGGCAACGGCTTTATTGCTGTGCGATAACAACTGTTACACTCCGACTTAAGTACAGGAAGAAGTCACTCACGTATGCATGTCCGACGGTCTGCAAAACTGAAGTCCGAGGTCCAAGAGCCGCCCCTCGAGTTGTTCGGACAACCACGGACTTGTGGCAAAGCCACCGACGAGAAACGCAAACTGCTCATGATTGATTAGCAGCATTTGAGAACATCAGAGTGTACGGACAGAATTAATGGGAAGATGTTGCTTGAAGTTATCCCTGATAGCATCCACAGTGGACTGAATCGACGGTTCGAAGAACCCAGCAACCTGAGTGCTGTGTGCGTGAAAGTTTGGACGCCAATCCGTTAACTGAACGAGTGTGAGTTTACCCAGTCAACGTTAACCTCCCGGCCCTGACTCCGTGTTTTGGATCGTTATCCCTCATGGAACCAAATTTGACGTATTGGGGTACCTGGTTATTCGAAAATACCTTCTTTACCCCATCGTCGAATCTCTCGGAAAACTCTCCCAGGTTCTCAGGAGTGTTCAAATTGGAACCGCTCAGCTTCTCTAGCGGCGAGTTGAGGAATCTGCTTGGGAGCGGAACGTCGGAACGTACCTTTGACCATCGCCGTTGCCCTCGCCGTGACGAACTCTCCACCTTGGACCAAGCCTAAAATGAACGCTATCAGATAGAAGGATCCGGCATTATGCTTTATCCGACTCACACTTCGGTTCGTACAGCTCTTCGACCTGCAACGGTCGATTGCTAAGAACCTTGTAGGTGCTGATATCGATTGTCCCGCCGCCCGCATCGATGATCAACACTTGCTCTCCGACCTGTGAGCGTGTCAAAAATCTGGTTCTGGGTAGCGACAGTGTGACCGACATTAAGGTCTTTACCCACCCGGGTCTGGGTAGCACAGTAGCAGAAACTCGCCTCACCCTCGGTCACAAAGTGGACACGAGAACGTCCGGCAGGGGTATCAGGGACAATCCCCGCTCGGATCGCGGCGGTTCGCAGGTGCGTTTGTTGTGGGCCTCCCCACCCGTTGGGATGGGTCAGCACCAACTCGACATTGTCTGAGATGGAGTTCCACCTCAGTTCTCCGTTCGGCTCCGAAGTCTTGAATAACGCCTTTGTCGAATCGAAGAGATAGCCCATGAAATCAGCGAAGACGTCGATGATCGTTTTTCCCTTTGGAGGCTCTGTGCTCGTCTGATCCATCATCGCAGCAGGTAGTCCCGTGGGTGAGAGGATCAACTTCCACCTAGTGTGCCATCAACATATGGCACAGGTGGATATGTCTGTGTCCCACCATCTCATCTTCAGAAATGCGTCGCTATCCAGGAAATCAACCCCATTCTCGACCCCACAGAATTTGCCGTTGCGATCGTAACATAATATGGAGGGAACCTTTGCGGATCCAGGATTCGGATTGTTGAGGTATCTATCTCTCGCTCGTCACAATTTACGCCAGATCAGCGGAGGAGATGCCTGCCTGGTGACAGATTGGATTTGAGGGACTTCGCCAGGGTCCAACAAGGCATACGTGGCACCACTGAACGTAGTCCCGATGTCGAGAGCGACAACCAGTTTTCGTGAGTGTCCGAAGTAACGCCGGCCATGTACTGCTTCCATGAATGAGAGTTTGATAGGGGCAACAGTTGGCCATCGTTCACCGACCAGAGACTTTAAATACTGCCCTGAGCCCACCACACCTTTCCTTTGTGGGACGGAGGTGAAAGCCTATGCCATTCAGAATGCACAAAACGCCGTTCAAAGTGCGCAAACTCACATCACACGTACGTAAATCGCTTGGCACGTCCAAAATATATCGTGCTGATCCTGGGAGGAAGGCGCGAGGTCACAGCAGTTTTCGGAAAGGTTCAACAACTGACGCG
>Ga0307517_10003065_pt1 | contig 26378 bp, 31 predicted proteins | sample 23_EM_MG_FD_194515 | JGI IMG/M metagenome (GOLD analysis project Ga0307517, IMG submission 194515) | Populus trichocarpa ectomycorrhiza microbial communities from riparian zone in the Pacific Northwest, United States - 23_EM | ecosystem: Host-associated > Plants > Roots > Unclassified | place... | reverse complement strand
CCAACAGACTTCAATTTGTTATCGTATAGATCCAATTCCTCCAGTTTTGTCAGTTGGTGGAAGGTCTCTGGATCCAAATGGGAGACAAAGTTTTGCCTCAGGCATAATTTCTTCAAACCGCCTGCAAACCGCGAGAGATGGAGCGGAGCGAGGGATCCTATCCTCAAGTGTACGAGTTCGAGTTCCTAATAAAATATAATAAATGTAACGATAGGTAGGATTAGAACGATCAATGCACCTCCGTATCATCAGGAAAATCCACCAAGAAATCCGAGTCATCGGTGGCTTCCTCATTGGGTTTCTCCGGCGCCTCCTCATCAGTATCTACATCGTCTCCTGTAGGAAGTACCACTCTTGCGTTAGCACTTGACCTATATCCGTAGAAAATGTAACTTGATCAACTGGGTTGCGAGTGAGACAACTCACTTTTGCTTCGTCTCCGATGGCGCTACGCTGGCATCGTGTATTGCAACAGTTGGGTCGGATGCCATTGTACTTATAGATAGAGAAGGTTGGCATCAGTGAAGAATCGAGTCACCCGTTCCAAGTTGGTTCTCACAATCAATAGATGACATCATTTCGCGTTCCACTTGCTTTCATTCATCTAGGTCTACGAGGATACTGTAGTCAAAGTAAACTTGGTAGTAAATTCGAACAAAAGTATCAATACTCGGTGGTACCAAACGGGGCGAAGGTCGACGCTGCAGTGCCTGCCAAAAATTGTGCTATGGATTAAATTTACGAGAATACAGGACCGAGTGATGGATACAAAAAAAGCGATTTACTTGATGCCTACACTGTAAAAATGGGCAATGAATATAAGGTACTATTATCGTCCATCGCGAACCGAAAGAGTAAGATGATGGTGTTTTAATGACGAGCATAAGCGGGCCGAGGAGGATGGGCGCAAAAAAATGGGGAGGAAAGTTACACACAAGAAGAGTCGGTGAGAGGTGACAACATGATGCTGGGGCAAAAAATAATTATGGTTTCGTCACTTGATTTAATGTTTATGGTAAATGTTCTTTATGTGGACGGTTTCATGCTGGGCAAGTCATGCGGGTCGTTCAATGGTTGCGGGAAAAGAATGGGTCATTAAAAGACCTAATTATTGATGCGACATGATTGACCTCCGGCTGGCGATCCGCGGTTCAGCGGCAATCGGTGTTGGGGGTAACTCGCGATAGTCGCGTTCTCGTTCCCTCTCGCGTTCGTATGACGCAGCCGGCAAAGTCGACGACATCGATGAATGCGAGGGCGACAATCGTTCGGCGTATGAGGAAAGCTGACCTAAAGGAGGCAGCTGATTCGCGCTCAAGTGTTGCGACGACGACGGGTGCTGTTGCTGCGGGGGGTGGAGAACATGTGTATTCGAAAGGGGAGATGGGACGGAGTAGAAATTATTGCCAGCAGGTCCAGAATAAGGTTGACGATTATCGGATCCGCCAGGTGCATAATGTACAAAACTCATGTTTGAAGCCGGGGGAGAAGGAGAAGGGGTAATATTCTCTAGTGCCTGATGTCCGGGTTGAGCATAGACTTCGCTACCCGAAGCAGAACCCGCAGAGGATGTTGAGAAAGAACTTTCAGTATAATTCCTGCGGATGGCCGAATACGCGGAAGTTGGAGGTGTTGCGGAGTCGCGTTTCGTAGATAGGCCCTTCTCCTTACGTCGGCGCTGTTGTTGAGCCAGATTAGGTCCCTCTTTTTTGGCACGGGAACGGGCGTATCGCAGCCCACACCTAAAACAACAAACGAAGTGTGGGCAACCAGATACAAAAAAGCTTGCATAAAATAACTTACGCGTTACAGAGCTCCTTCTTACCACTGGGACCTTTTCGCCATTCAGGGCTCGAGGTCGCTTTACAACTGGAACACTTTTGGACACCACTGGGCCGATTTCCGGTAGCACGAGCTGGGCCGCTTTGATCTCGAGAAGACCCAGGGCTGATACGACGCCTCGGGGGTGGGACGGCATCCGAAGTAGGCGAAGGCCCTGCGCTTGTACCAGCAGTAGGCGAGTAGTTGTAACTCGGTGAGAGGGGACGGTTAAAAGATGCTGATGGACCTGTTTCTAGGTATGGGGCAGAAGACGGCGCTGGTGCCCACTGTTGATTCGTTTGGGAAGGTGAAGATTCGGCATAGGACCCTCTACTGGGGGCCGGGGGAAGGGGTGCTGCAAGAATATTGAGTTCGGTGTATGGGGATGGGTAGGAGTTATGGCTTACCTTGTGCCCATCGGTGAGGAGAATACGGAGGAGGGACGCCCGGCCCTTGTTGAGGAATGAACGTGCTATTATATGCTTGAGCTTGTGGAGAGAGAGGAGGAAGGGCGTAAGACCCTCCGTGCTCATAATACGATGGATTTTGGTGGCCATTATAGGTTGACGGGGCGTAGTCTAATTGCTGCATTGGTGCGTTGGGGTTTGCACTGCTGCTGCGAGGGGTCGAGTTGACCTTGTGGCAAGCAAAAATGATACTCCCTAGAAAAAAGAGAGGGGGTTCTAGTTATAGCCGGAACAGGTGTGATGGATTCAAAAAGAGTCTGCTTACCATGTGGTATGAATATGCTTTCGACCTCACCCCCAAAACCGGGTGGCATGTCTTGCAATGCTTTATACCTGCGTGTACAACTCGTTTTAGCATCGTTTCCCCCCGGAACACCGCTTCCAATTTGCACGTTCTCGACGAGTTTGGCAAAGTCCCTGCTTGATGGTGGGTGAGCAGCATCCGGGGGCCAACTCATGAGCAACGGGCGATCCTGCTGATTAGCCAGAATCTGGAACACCCGAGACATTGTGCCGGTTTGAGGGATGCAGACGAGCAAACGACGATAGAGAAGGCCGATTTGGTCCATAGACATATAGGGGGTACCGCACCAATTTGTCCAGTCAGTTTTCTGGTTTTCGTCGTTGTCGCTGGGAGCGAGATCGGTTGTTGCATGGATGAAACATAGGACGAGGCCCTCAGCGGCCCAATTTATGACAATATCAACAGCCATGTAGTCCTTGTCAAGGGCGATCTTGTCGGCCTCGGACCACTTGACAGGAGGACCGTCATAGCCGAGGGCTTTCCGAACCTTGGACAGACGGGAAAAACGGACGCTGCGATTTTTTCGAAAATGAGAAAGATAAGGAGGAGTGAAAACGAAAGGGGAAAAACTACCGGGTTACCGAGCCATGCAAAGTTCTGCTCTGTAACACGCCTCCGAGGTCCTGGTTTGCTGAGGCCTGTTCGTCGGGATGCACGAAGGAGAGCAACGATTTTCCGACCAAAAGTTCGGCTTGATCCTCGAGGTGACTAGCGAGGACGGGGTCGAGGTAAATGAACTCCAAGTCAGCCGACAACATGGCCCAATCTGGGGGACGCTTAGTACTTGGGAGGATGATCGACGGATGTGATCGCCTAGGTATTGACAAGGACTTACAACAGCGAGTTTGGCCAACTTTTGGCAAGGAAACGGGTGGCTGATCGGGGCCATGAGATAGCGGGGTCGGCAGGGCGTGATAGGCGGAGGCCATTTGGCGGGGATGGTGATGGGAGGTGGTAGAGAGATCGACGGAAGAATCGATAGCAAAGGTCTCACTTTTGGTTTGGTTCTCCGCCACTCTTGCCATAATGAATTCCTAAACAAGACCTGCCAACTCTCCGATCGTCACAGATCCGCATTCAGATCCGCTGTCGCTCCTCCCGACTCTTTCCTGTTTGGTCATGCCAAAAAACATTTGGGTCGCTGCAGGCGACGGTGATCTCGATAGAGTCAAGGTATGTCATCCTTTTAGATTTCTATACCTCACCCACCATCGTTTTCAACTAGGAGCTCATAGAGCAACATTGCAAGTTTTCTGCCTTTTGCCTCCAAATCGATTATCACAATCTCCATTTAGCCCACTCTCCCAACACGCCAGACCCTTACACATACACCCCAATGTAATGCCAGTTGCCGCCCCACCTCATGTTTCACGTCGTTCTCTGACCCACAAACAAGGCATGCAGCCGCTTCGTACGGTCAACTACACGTCCTGGAATATCTAATATCTCGCGGTGAGTCTTCTCCAGCTCCTTTCTTCACCCGATGTGGCCTCACTCAACTCAGGTGGGGATGTTAATATCACCGATGATGATGGTGATACTCCCCTCTACACCGTCGAAAACATTGAAACAGCCCGTTTCCTCGTTGATCATGGAGCACTCGTGGCACGTCAAAACATTGAGGGGATCTCGGTGAATACGCGGCCATATGAACTCTTTAATTCGACACTCTGACCCCGCTATTTCAAAGGTAATTGACCATCTGACAGAGGACTTTCCCCAAATTGCCGATTATCTACGCTCTACACTCGATCCCTCTGCCGCGCCCCTAGACCAGGCGGTTCCCTCACCTTCTCAGCATTCACAAAATGCCGCGTCTGAACAGTTGACATCGGGTTTGATGACATCCCTCCAAGAACTCGCGGAGCAGACCGAGGCCGAAGGTCGCGACCCACTTGAGGAAGAACTTCGTCGAGCAGTTGGCAGAGCGGTGTTGGAAGGAATGCTCACCGGGTACGAGATGTCCACTGGTGAAAATGGCGTCAGGGGAAATAGCGTCCGGGACGACACACCTTCAAAACGCTCAAGAACGGATCACGGTCCGGGCTAAATTACGACTTTACGGTCATATAATCTGCGATAATACGATCTGTAGTTTTCAACGCCTTGTCTTATCGTCGGGAAGCGCCAATCCGATCTGATTGCCTGATCATGATCAGAAGTCCTCGATGATGATCGTGATCAGGCGCAACAGGTCGATCAGGGTATCTGTAACTCTTGATATGGACAATCTGCTCTTAGGGAACGGAAAGTTCAGACCGAAATTGGAGAATGAATCATTGAATGTTTAGCCAGGTCAACGCGTCGACCTGTGCCATTTTTGATCACAAGCATCATCTCCAAAGTTACGCTTTCGCTTTCTAGCCAAGGAGGATATTTGGCGTCCAGTTGAAGTAGACAAATTGAGAGAATCCACAAGCTTCTCGCAGGACTGAGGCCCAACTGAGGCCGATTCGACGCGTTATTTGTTCGGAGCAAACAAGGTGCATCGGCCGTTTTCTTTTTTTGGCATCTTCAGACCACGACAAATCGTCAAAGACTTCTAAACCCCAGGCTTCCTCTTCGGTGATTATTTTACCGAGACTGGTGAACAATCTAATCACAGTTATCATATATTTCGCCAAATTCAAGACACCATCACGACCTGTCCATGAATTATCAGGAATCGGCTTGGGACCCGAGCGCAACGCTTTCAACATCCTTTACCCTTAATGATCTCTCGAATGCGTCTCAGAACTTTCAATCATCCGACTCTGATACGTACCGGACGTTTGTTCTCAAATTGATTGGAGATGCGCAGGATAAAGGATACAAGCGCGTTTGCATGCCGCTCACAACAGAGAAGTGGAAGAAGAGATGGTCGGAGATGTGCTTGCTTCCAACAGAAAGGAGCGACCAGGACAAGGAATCTGCAGCGCAAGCGGCTGAATTATGGAGATTGAATCCTGCATTTCAGAAGGATGAGGTAACGATTACTCGGATAGGTCTGTCGGTCAAAATCTTGTGCTCGGCTGCCCAGGCCTAACAATTACCTTGAAGATGAAGCTGAAAACATCATAGTGATGGTTTCAGACTGGCTGGAACTTGATGCTACTGATGATTGGGTTCGCCATGACGCGGAAATCGTGTGTTTTGCCATCGTTCCCTTGTGCTATCGCTTATTCCCTTTTTCAGGCGTTGAAACAAGAACTGGCATATGCTTCCTACCTGAATGTCCATACCGCTATTCTTCCACCGCCCCGGAACCGCGATCATGTCGCGTCTTATGCGCGTATTGTCAACTCTTGTCTCAATAAATCACCTTACATCTACCTTTCTATCCGACTACCTATCTACAATCCTTCATCTGTGTTTCATCCTGGTTCTCCGATCTCTGCCTTTCAACCTTCGTCGTCTTCTGGAGTATCTTCGCCCAACGCTAGAACGATGTCGACTCCTGCTCTTGTTATCTCTGAGAGTGAACAAGTTCCATCTACATCAGGGGGATCTTTGAATGCTACCTGGGAGATGTGGGATGTGATACGTTCGATGTGCGACTATAATTCGCGACTCACTCTAAGTATTGCCAGTTTTACCTTTTCCCTACCTTGCCTAATACCGATTGCCTAGCTCTTGACCTCTCTCCGGCACTACCTACAACTCTTGGTGTACTCAGCAAATGGGCGGCCGAATCTGTGCGACATATATTCTTGCCCTCGTCTACTTTCATTGCGAATATGAAAGGGTATCCCGTCCTGCCGAAGCCGACCCAGCAATTTATCCGGGACAGCATGATAGCAAGTCCTTCCATATCGTGGGCCCTGAAATTCATCGTTTTAACTGCAGCAACCAGCATCGGCCCACGATTATTCTTGCAGAAGTCAATGAGGGACATCATTCGCGGGGTGGTGAGGCAGCATATTCGCAGTATGTAAGGCATTTAGAGAAGACCAGCCCCGCCGTCGAGGCGTCAAAAAGAACGGGAACCGTTGAAAATTTTGCTCAAGGCTATCAGGACTACCTGCAGGCTCCGTTGCAGGTGAGTGCACGAGTTATGCGGTTTGTAGTCCGCGCGTTGATCGTGTCGCTGGACAAATAGCCGTTAATGGATAACTTGCCGAGCGTGACGTACCAGACATTCGAACAAGATCCTATCAAGTATATGCAATATGAAGAGGTTCGCCAGGTCAATTCTATGGAAGTTTTTTTTTTCTCTTAAGCAATTATGCAGGCAATGTGTCGGGCGTTCCTCGATTATCCGGATGGGGAGAAAATGTGCGCATATATCCGCCTAATATATATTTTTATGTCTTTTCCGACCTATCTACAGTGTGGTCTGCGTTGCTGGAGCAGGTCGAGGTCCCCTGGTCGCTCGCTGCTTCAAGGCACTTGAGAGAGCCAATCGCGAAGCCACCATTATCGCGGTCGAGAAAAACCCAAATGCATTTGTAACGTGAGTGTAGATTCTTTAAATGTTGGCTTTTGCAGTGAATTGATAATAATAAAAAGGCTCCAGCGCCGACAGGCGACAGAATGGGACAATAAGGTCCAGCTCCTCTTTGGAGACATGCGTGTTATCCAGGTCCCAGAACAGGCGGACATTCTTGTCAGCGAACTTCTTGGTTCTTTTGGAGATAATGAGTTGAGCCCAGAATGTTTGGATGGCGCAATGAGGTTCTTGAAGTGTACGTTGGGCAGGACGGACGTTTCTCGTTCATTTACCAATCATTTCTGCAGCAACTGGAATATCTATACCATCTTCCTACACCGCACACCTCGCTCCACTTTCATCTTCGAAGCTCTACAACGAAGCTAGATCCTCCAAAAATGACAAAAGCTTGGAAACGCCATATGTGGTCATGTTCCAGGCAGTCAACATCCTGAGTGGAACGAAAGCGACGATTGACGGTCGATGCGGACCCCAAGTTCAAGAGTGTTGGGAGTTTGAACATCCGCGGCGAGACGCACTGTTGAATCCTAGTGGTATGCTTCTTTGTTTCTTTTTATTGTGCAAAGTACATACCCATACGGTCAGTGTAACAGGTCTCCCTTTCACAAATAGCCACAATGCACGTTCCGCCAAATTGCGGTTTTATATCCCCCATGCCGGAGTACTCCAGTGCGTTGTTTTGTTTTCCTGGTTAACGGATTCTAATACAGGTAGCAATAGTGGTCTTGCAGGATATTTTGAGGCGGCAAGCTATTTTTTGAGCACCTAGGGAAATATCTAATTCGTCTCCGCAGGTCTTGTATAAGAACATCGGACTGAGCATACATCCACAAAGAAAAGAACAGGTCTCGAAGGACATGCTGAGCTGGTTTCCTCTTTTCTTTCCATTCAAAGTACGTGCTGTTATATATGCGCAGGTGTATTTTTCATTAAGACATCTCAAGGAACCATTATATCTTCCGAGCAATTCAGAGCTTCAAGTCTCGATTTGGCGGCTCACAAACGACCGACAGGTGTGGTATGAATGGCACGCAGAGTCCTTCATTTTATTGCCCGCGACTTTGCGAGCAGGTGTGGAACTGCTATTAGGAAGCCCAGGATTTTCGACTGCGCCTTCCTTCAATTCGATGGGCGCCCCTAGTCCATTAATTGATTCCAGAGAGCTCGATACAGGCAAGATGGCAACTACTGACATCGCACATACGGACGGGGAACTGGAGGCAGTTAAAATTGGACACACGAGTTTGCATAACCCAGGCGGACGGAGCAGTTGGATTGGACTGTGACGCTACCGATACAGGTGGCTGACCTCGCCTGAGGCCTGGATAATTTGAGGTACCCTTTGGTGGAGTTCCTTCGGTTTGGCTTTGCCACGATATCACGGGAATTATGACTAGGGCGGGCGTCTGTTTTTAAATAAGAACATAAAAATGATTCTGGTTGTACGATCGCGGCGGCGGACCTTGAAAGTGGCTGACATCCGAAATAGTATATAGACCCAAGCCGTCTTCCTTTCCTTCATTCACCAGCTTCTCTCTTCTTCTCCCACATCCAGTCTCATTTTTATCCCCGCCCTCGTTCAACGCCACCCAGTCAACATGAAGTACTTCGCTACCGCCGCTGCCCTCGTCTCTGTCATCCCCGGAATCGTCTCCTTGACCATGGACACCCCGTAAGTTTACTCCAACCCGCCCTTTGTAGATCTGACTTTATGCTACCAATTTAGTACCAACATGGTTCAATGTCGTCTGTGTTGATTCCTTTCTCCCCACCCCGTCAACATTCCTGACCTCCGTGCCCTCAGAACCCCAACTTTTGACGTGGAGGGATGGCGTACCTCCCTACTACCCGACCATCATCCCCGGTACGTACTTCACGGACTCATTGTTTCCTCCTCGGCGGCTAACAGATGTGAAGGTGGCCAGCCAAGCGCGCCCGCGGTATGTTTACATCACCCGCCATCAACTTGGCAAATGCCTAATTAGGCATCTTTCGTTACTTTTTGGGAATAGCTAAAGTCTTTCGATACCACATCCGCTACCAGCCAGACCTGGCTTGTCGACATTGCTGCTGGAACTGTCGTGTGAGTAGCACATTTGCGTTTCATTTATTTTGTTCTGATGGTTTCGTAGAACCATAGCTCTGAAGGATAGCACCGGCGCTACTGCATACACCGACACTGTCACCATCCAGCCCAACTCTGACTCAAGGTATGGTCCTTTGTGTGTATTCAAATCGGTTTCTTGACGAACTTGTCAGCTGCTTGAGCGGTGGGTCATCCCCTGGATCGAATCCTGGCAATAGCGGCAATGCGGCACCTGCGGCACCTCCGGTTGTCACCCAGGCGGCTGACGCCACGTCCGCCACTGGTAGTGTCAGTGTTCGCTCAGGCGCCAGCCCTGCTACCACGTCCGTAGGGTGCGTTGGAACAATTCGACTCTGCTATAGTCATATTCAATTAATTTCATAGGCGAGCAACGTCGATCTTGCCACCGACTCAGACCGTCGCGAGGCCTGCGGGCACGGCTTCCTCTACTCCCTCCCGTGCCGCCACTACCAACACATCCGGAGCCGAGTCTCGCTTCAAATGTGGTGGTTTCGGGTTCGCGTGTGTCTTGGGTCTGGTTGGCGCCATGTTCTTGTATTTTTGATTGGAGATTGGGCAGGATTTCTTATTTTCGGATTTACATTCTATCCTTCGTCTAGACTAGACTTTTATAACATTATTACTATTATTATTCACTTTTTTTTTTTTACGGTTAAATTTTTCGAAATGTCGATTTGACATTGACTTGGTCACGATGATTCTACTTGGCAGAGAACCACTCATGTTCATGGAGAAGTTCGCAGTGTGAGTGTGAGAACCAATCTGTCCCCTTCAATTACATTGGTCACTGTCCGAAGTTATGATGACCTGTAGATCAAGCAGTGCTCATACAAGGCGGGCTAGAAATGCCTTCTTGCTTCCTTCTCCTCCTTTCAGCCATTAATTTATAGTTTAAATGCATCCCTACCGGTATTGAGCCGACCTGTGTTCGAGTACCACTAATACATCGCATGGACCAAGTGCGAGCAGGCCATCTTGTCCCTTTGCGCGTTATGTATTGTTGGGACAAAGCAAATTTCGTTCCGGACATTTCTAACCTGGAAAAAAAAAATTCCGACCTGCCTGGCTCGAACAGGAAGATGATTAGCCAGCCAGCCAATTACAGGATCAAAAGCAAAAAAAAGAAAAAGTCCTTCGAATCGGGATCGAACCGATGGCCTCGGGATGATTAGTCAGCATATTACAGTCCCACGCTCTTCCAACTGAGCTATCGAAGGCATATTAGGTATAGTAAAACTATTATGATCACACTCAACATCGCAGAGCAATGCGGTAATTTTGTTTTTTTTATTTTACTTGCGCCTTTTGAATGGCTTTGGCGGAATTCATGTAGGTTAGTAGTTGGAAAAGGTGTCTTGTCGGCCTTACGGATCAATTGGGCATCGGTGATGTGATAAAAACGAGATTTAGGAAGCTCAAAGCACGCTGGAGTGTGCCCGTGTTCGATGCTACATTCGATGAGGCGGTAGTCATGCTGGTTGTGGGAAATCATCTTGCTAGTCTTCATGCTGTAGATGGACATTAGAACGTTAACGGTAGATACCAGAGTTTCGAAACTAACTCGGACAGATTCTGGCACCCAAGAAAACCACACTTGAAAACATTGTCGTAAGCAATGCCACCAATTGCAGTGCTCTTTTGAGAGCTCATGCACAATCATACTATGGTCCAAAGCACGGAATTAAGAAACACTCTAAAAAGAAAATTAGTATCGGGAAAGGAAGAGGCTGACTTGAATCTTACGTCGTCATCACCCAAAGAAGCAGATGGGGCAAAACAGCCTCTGGAGAGCACGCCGTGCCCCAACCAACCTGGTCTAACTGAGCCAAGGTCGGCTTATTTGTATAGAGTCCATAATCTGCCCAGATAGGACCAGGCTGACGCGGATGAGTAGGGATGAATCCATGCCAGCATCTAGTCGCACGTTGGTAGAATACAAGATCGTGTTTCATTTTGCACCATATTAGTCCTAAAATATATACAATACAAGGATACCTACATATTAAAGCGATCAACTTTTAAGCTCGACGACAACATTGATAAGCATGATGACTACGTATGTGGCGATCAATAAGGTGCCCCACCGATGCGTGAGGACGTAGTCGTTTTGGGGAACAAATACGAGTGTAGCAGCAAGAAGGAAGAGCAAGCCAAAGGAGCTGACGAATAGGGTATGGGAAAGCTTGAGGGTATATGGCTGGCCTGTTTGATGGATGATGTAGGATCCAGAGACGCCGACACCAAGGAGGATGTTAAGCATGGGTCCTCCGAAGCAAGCTGAGAATCCCATGATCGGAGCAAACGCCTGTGATTTGGACAGCCTTTAGTTTGGGGAGGAACATAAATGTACCAGGAACAATACATACTGCCACACTCATATTTGCAACAAGATCAGCAAGAGAGTTGCCAACAGCAAAGATCGTGAGACCAATGATCGCATCCGATAGACCAAACATGAGGCCGAATGTCTGGGTGGTTGTTTTTTCAAGGAAAGCTATAACAGAGGAATAAGTTCATACCTGAAGCACGCTGACAACCTCGTCCGCAATCGCCATTATCCACACCATTGACACAAGGAAACCCATTGAGCAACGAGTCATCCGGGCGGCCGGACTCGTCCCCCGTTCGGCGAAAATAACGACAAGAACTCCAAGCACAGTCCCTGCGATAAGACTTCCCAGCAATAACCAAAATGCATACTTGGTACCACCTAGTCATCTCACATTGAGTTTGAGATCTGAGATGGAACACTTGAAGAATACCCACCAAACAGGACTCTCACACAGAAAAGGGGCCCAAAGACACACTGTGCCGCCATGAGCCATTTGTTGAATGACAACTGGTGCAAATTGTCCTGTACTTCTTGCTCCGCAAATAATGTCCGCTCCACTCCCTCCTCTTCAAATTCGGCCAGTCTTGTATCGGTGTTATACATCTTCTCCGGAGCGGACCGACCGTTTTCGTAGGGCGTCACAACAACAGGCAGTGTCAGTGTCAGGCACAGCACAGCAGGAGCAGCAAGGACACATGCGACTTTAGACAAGGCAGTTTGTTCTCGGAAGTTGTGCAAAGTCGGGAAAAGAATATGGCAAGCTTGCCCCAGGACACCTAATAAGCCCGACGGGTTGCCGGGTGGGGTATATAAGGGTTCAATACTTGAAACGTCAGAGGTCGACTGCTGCGGTGATGCTGGAGTGCGTAGTATTGGGGGTATGGGACGTGCTGGGATGTTGGTGCTGAAATAATCCTGGGGGTCCACAGACAGCAGATCCCGTGGCTCAGTTCGGGTTCCACTCGAAGGCTGAGAAATGCCTGGTGAACGAGTCCGTTGCAGTCCAATTAAAGTTTCCTCGTCCATACTGGACTGGGGGGAAGTCGACCGCGATCCGGGGAGACGTGTATGGTAGTGGCCACCAGCGTAGGGCGCAATAGGTGATTCGAAAATGCCTAAAGACGGTCCCGCAGCTTGTTTTTTCAACGAGGCGACGACATCTCTGAATTCCAGAGCACCAACCAGGGAAAAGGAAGGAAGCTGAGCAACATGGACTGAGCTTGGAGAAGGTGGTTGTGGATGATGGGTGAGGTTATGAAGATCTAGGCGGGGCAGTTCCGGAGCAGATACCGCACGCACACGGCCGGGACTTAAAAGTGCTGCAAAACACATCAGCGCCAAGTTAAAGAGATCAGTCATTGACTTACGCTCGTCCAAGTAAGGTTCTTGTGATACTGAAATTCTCAGGTGGTTATGTAGGTCGTCCCTCTTTTTACGTTCCGACAACGATCCTCCCACAACCACCGCGACATATACAACATATAACAGGACAAGAGCTCCAGCTTCCCAAGCAGATATTTTGCCATCCCACAATGTGACCAGCACCAGACCTACTGCGAGTGCGAAAAAACCTACATCTCGCAAAAACGGAAGGCGGTGGACCTCGAAGGGTTTGATGATGCACATGGAGCCTACCACACAGGACACAATGAAGGTCGCCGCGCCGATGAGTTCGCCAATAGCCAAACTACCAGAATTGGCACGCATTGCTGAAAATGTGGAGAAGACATCTGGACTTCCGTTCCCAAAGGCCAATAATGTTACTCCGGCGACATTCTCATCTAAACCCAGCAGCTGGGAGATGGTGGCGAGATTGGGAGTAAAGAAATCGGAAGCACTGATGCCGAGGGTGGAGAAGAGAAAGATGAGCCAGACGACAAGGGAGGTGAATACTAAGGGTCGTAGGGTAGATTCTGTGCAATAATAATGGTGAAGATAGTCGATATCAAGAACGGTGTCTGATGGTGGGCAATCTGCATCGACGTGTTGACATTGAGAATCAATCGGAAAGGCCAGAGGATGGCACTGCAAACGTACTTGGATGAGTGTCATGACAAACTAGCTATGCAAATACATACCTCGTGCTCCGAATAAGAGGAAGCCCTTGAATCCAGAGGTTGCGACAGCTCGTATGAGATCCGCTTGACAAGGCTGGCCTCGCCATGGAGGAGACTGGACTGGATGGGCTGGCCGTATCGACCTCGGGACCAAAGCACGCAGTTTACGACGAGAAGAAAGGCGAATATGATCCTGGGACTGGGTGTAGGCATGGGTGAGAGGAGGGATGGCACATGCAAGTCGGCCTCACGCAGGCAACGCCGCAACCCAACTCCAATGATGTCACGTAAGCAGCCTCCATTCCCACAACTAAGATAAGATACACAAAGCCCTATCAATTCACAATCATCTCATGAGCTCCCTTTTCACTTTCTATCCTTACTCCGGTACCGCTGCTGTCTCGTGTTCGGACCTACAAAGACAGATTAGGTATCACTTGGAGGCGCCACCATTCAGAGCGCACCTGAATCAGACTTGTCCGATGATTCGCCACCGCAGACGCAATATTAAACCTCGTCGACATCTCCGTACCACTGCAGCCTTCCTGTGATTCTGCCCGGAGCGTTGCCCGAGAGTTAAGAACAGCTAATAATGAATTTGCATACACTTCAAGAAAGTCACTTGTCAGTGAAGCCAATGATTGAAGACAAATCACCTACGTTTTCCAATAACGAAATCGATGGCAAACGAGTAAAAAGAATTTGGTAGCACGCTGAACACAACGGTCTCGACGATAGCCACAGCCCTGGTCAGAGAGAGATTAGGCCAGTCATAATTTACAGGGAGAAGACTCACGATGTCAGAATACACCTGTTGATGGCAAATATTATCAGCCTGTTGATGACACTGTTTGTGTCCTCAAACGACGACCGATTGCCATCCAGGAGCACACATAGAGTCGCTGCAATCAAAATATCGGACAGAATCGCGAACGTGCCGAATGGAACGACAGAGCTGAACTGAAGGATGGAATGAGCCTTTGGATATTTTAAAGTCGGACATTCTGACCGATATTTCCCTCAGCCGAACAAATGCTCTTTTCTGAAATCTAACACAAGGATTCAGCACAATATGATTGCAGAAGAAGACTGAACATTGCACCAACAAATTCACAACGGTGTCTGGAATCAAGTCGCGCATTAGCATCGTTGTTTTGTGTCACTTCATAAACTTACTCATCCCCAAACCTGTTGCTTATCAGCCTAGCCTCGAAAGAAAAGGATGCGGCTCACCAAAATGGGCAACAACACAGATACCAATCATACCGGTTACCCACCATCGTCCTTGTGGGGAACACACTGCACAGAATTAAGATTTTGGTCAGAACAAATGTTTGGTGACATACGTAAGAATATTCGATGGGTGAAAAATCTAATTCCCAGTCAGCTCCATGTTGGGCTTAGGTTCAAGTTTACATACAGTTGAACGATAAATGCGAGGAGAATCTGCCCGGAATGATGTTAGGATCTGCCGAATTTAAGAAGAGAAGTATCCATACATTAACTGTTAAAGACATCTATGGTTTTGTAAGTTCTTATTTAATTTCTGCAGACATAAAAGACCATACAAATAGTGTCCTTTAAACCGGAGTCATCTATGTGAGCCTATGTGACAATTTAAAGAATATGAACATACCAAGTTGCGTCAGCGAGAACACTGTGATCCACAAAGCCAACAATCTGGACAGGATAAGCTCCTGAGCGAAGCCTCCGATGAGAGATGGCTTACAAGGTAATAGTGTATTGCATGACACACTGGGGTTCCAGGTCAATTCTAAGTAGGAACATGAGCATCAACTACGCACTGCAAATGACATGGAATGTATCCAGGCCCCTAAACACTTCGTTAAATTTTTATTTTTTTCGGCCACGGATAAGATACTGACCATATCGATGCGACCTGAATTAAACAATGAAGTTGAGCTGACATACAGCAGGGATACTGTAATCTTACCAGCAATTTCGTTGCCCTTCCATCCTTAGGAAACGAAATATAGTATAAATAGGTCTACAGTTTTAGAACACGCTCAGCGGGACCGGGGGGATCAAGAGAAGGCGGCGGGAAACTCACTTGAAGCGTAGTAATTCCATATATCGTCATTGTAACCAACGCCCCAATAAGCAGAGCACCTGTAGATAGAAATATACATCAAGCCACTTCCCCCCCCTTATATTATCCGAACGAACCAAAGGTATCAGAGATGTCGAATGTGTGAGGGGACGCCATTTCTCCAGGCCGATCAAGGAAAGGGAGATATCTCGCAGAAACCGAGGGAAACAAGTAGGGTTCGCGTATGAATAGGTTATTGGCACTCAAGAAGAATCAGAAGAGAACTCTCTGATCACATAGAAGAAGGCCGCCAGGATAGTTTCGAACGAGATGAAGGAAGAAGACACAGCACCGCGACGCCTACACCCTTCTTGAAAACATTTATTCGATACGAAAGGGGATGATCGGTACTCAATTACACGGAGTGACTGTTGCAAATTTCATCGCTGGGTTCAAATTCCCCAATGTGCCATGCGTTGGCGTTTCCATGTGAAGTGGTCAACGGATAGATCTCAAGATCATTTCCCACATCGCAGACACACCCCCAGAATTAAAATAGTTCTCCTAATACATATATATTGCTCTCAGTGATTGTTATAACTTTTTCCAAAATAAAAGTACTCACCAAAGCGGTATATATCAAGCGGGGTGCTAGATGGCCGACATAATCATCCACGAGTCCAAAACAAACTCAGTTCTGCGGGTTATATCACATATTTTCAGAAATGGTTAGATGCGGCTTCTGGTTAGAGTTGGGTGTTGAATGACAGGAGAAGCAAGTGCAGATGTGCAGGGAAGGCGCTTCTTATGTATGTTCTCATGATCACCTTTTTACTCAAATCATGACGAGATCATTCTGTTTCATCGGCGCTGTGGCCCGGGAGATCATTGACAGCAAACGTCTGGTTTACCCTCCCATTCCTTCTAGTCCCATCCGAGTATTAAGGCTCAAAATACTGAAATGGAGGAGGCACTGGCATGTACGTAAGTATGCTAAAAGGCTCTCAGTGGCGCGCGAATGCCCACCTTCTTATGTGTCTGTCATATGTTTACATAATTTTGTTGTTACCCATCTAAGTCTACAAGAGACTCAGGTTATTCTAATAAGGTAACCTCGATAGACCAATTGGGGTGGGTGGGGGTATTTAGATGGAATAACTCGGAATGTTTAAGGTCGCAACGAATCGGGTGCATTTAAACCCAGTGGGATGAAAGCTACGGTTTGAAGGTACGTAGTGAAATCAGCGTCGCGCCTGTGAGGGGCAGCTTGGCTGCCATTCGTTTTTGGAAGTCTCCAAAGATTCGTCCTGCAAGTCGGATAGCTGTTGTATGCCAGTCAGATGTGAGGTGCGATTTGAGTCGCCTTTTCAGTATTGAGCTGATTTTGGGGTTGTTGAATTTGCTGATATCAGAGGACGAACTTGGCAGGATGGTTGTCGGTCTGTCGTGCTGAAAGAAACGATGAGACTAGAATCAAATGATGACGAAACTTTCTGGCCACCGGGGTAGCCCTTTCGCCGCCCCCGAGAGATCTGAACATATCAACAGACTCAAACCCCTGGCCTCAGGTGCTCTTGCGCCTTCCTTCTTGACCATATAATCTTGTAGATAGGTGGCCTTGGGAAATACCATGTTATCTTTGAGAGCTTTGACGAACATTTTTCTAGTCTTGGTGAGTCGCCGCTCTCTGAACCCGGCTTTTTACACCTTCCAGATGTCACCTTACCATTCATTGTAGGGAATAATATGGTATCGTAGCGGGTCCCTCATCAAAAATTCTATTCTCTTCCGGTCCCCCTTCCCTCAAGGGTACATTGCGAATGGGGACTACACGTCTGACTGCACGACCATCCGTGATTCCGCCCACAAAACCGAGGAGAGTCTGAGCTCCTGTGAAGACGAGACCTTTTGGGAGCTGTATGACGCCGCGGGCAAAGTCGTCCAGCGCCCCGTTATTGTCAGCTGCGATCCCGGACGCAGGGCATGGAATACCGTGATGGGACCCCTTCGAAACCCCAATCCTCGCGGTGCTTTGTGGCTCTACGTTCCGGAACGCACCCCCGGGGAAAAAAATAAATCTCTTCTTAATTCTGCTGTCGCAGCAAACCAGGCTCATCGAATTACATTCAAAAACTACCCAGCGAACCACGACTTCCATCCTCTAGGAGTTGAAATTTGGCCCTCACATGCAGGCAACTCCTCCAACCTTTATGTGGTCAACCATGCGCGCGAGAGGACCGTGATTGAACAATTTACCATAAACCCAGCCAAGCCTACAGAAGCCGTGCATGTGCGCACCATCAGCTCCCCATATTTCATCTCCCCAAATGGTCTCGCCCTCACGTCCCCCGACTCATTCTATGTATCGAACGACCATCTTCTCACACGTCGTCTACCTGTCGTAGGCCACATCTTTCCATTGATCGAGTCGGTTCTCGGTCTACCCTTGGGATTCGTCTCGCATGTAACGCTCAATAAACCGACATCCTCTGGGGATAGTGCCATTGCAGAGCACTCCTTCGCTAAATTATTCATCCCATTCCCCAACGGCGTCGCACTATCACCTTCAGGCGACGAATTGGCAATTGTTTCTACCTCTCTCAGCCAAATCCTCTTCTTTGAACGGGATGCAATTACAGGAAAACTCGGGCAGAGGACAGATGTTGTCCATGTCCCATTCGCACCTGACAATCTGCACTATACTTCCTCCACTTCCGGCGGAAAACGCGATGAGCTAATTGTCGCGGGTCATCCCAACTTCCCCGACCTTACAGCAGTGGCTGCGAGCAAGGAAGGCGCAGCAGCAGCATCATGGGTTGTGACAATGGTACCCAAGGAAAGAGAGAAAAGGATGGCCGAAACTGGCTTCGACACAGAAGCTCCCGTGTCGATAAGCACCAAGATACCAAAGGACGGGATTGGCTGGACTTTGAAGACGCTCTTCCAGAGCCATGGAATCGAAGACCAAGGCGGTTTCGGCAGTTCAACCACTGGGTTGAGAGATCCTGATTCAGGTGCGATCTATATCTCTGGGCTTTATGCGGCTGGAGGTCTACTGGTATGCAAGCCTGGTTCGGGGATTGCAAAGGGCTAGGCCACAACATTGCTGGTATTTCGAACACTAAAAATAGGAGATTTTGTCAGAATCTGGGATTCGAACAGAGGGCTAAACAGCATTATATTTACCTTCGTTAGCGTTGCTTTATTTTTGTAGTCATCTAGGCATGCGAAATATCAAAAAATGAGAAGAGAACGTTCAGAAAATATACATTGAAATGAAAGAAATATAAAGACTGATGTATATAAGGACACAACGAAAAGATCCACCACGGACCATACATCAGGAGTGAAAGAGAAAGACTAAATCTAAATGAAGGGGATGTACATCATCTTTCAAGGCAAAGGGCAGGATGTGTCGCTAACAGCTGAGCTGGGTTGTTTATCGTGCAGTGGTTTTACAAACGAAAAGGAAAAACCGGATTATTAACGCTGTATGGACAGTAACAATAATGGGAAGCATGGCAATAGATAATGGAACCAGAAAGAGAACAGAGCAAAGAGATAAAGAAGAAAAATCAAATTCATTCCTCCTTTGCTAGAAAAAGGATGGTAGGAAACTGCCCACCAGAAAATGGTTAGTAAAAGGAAATAACTTGTGCGTAACCAACTCACACAGCGCCCATGCCCACAGCAAACGCTGCCACTCCCCAAGCGAATGACTTTGTTCTTGGTTCGAGGTGAAAACGGCCTACACGACTATTCGTTGCAATCGCACGTTCCTCGGTTTCAGGTTCCTTGAACTGAAATTCTAGAGGCTTATCCCCTTCTTCGCGATCCCTCTTCTTTGACGAGGATGACTCCTCGGTATCCATCTGGCCCTCTTCTTGATTCCTCTTCTGCTTAAGACTTTCGATGAGCTTCTTTTGCTCCTCGATATCCTGTTCCCGCAGCTCGGCACCAGCCACATCATCCTTCACTAACTCGCCCTCCTCGTCCACGGCTGTCAAATCCGAACCTCCAGGAGTAAGTGAGGTAGAAGCGATGGCCACCTTCTTGGGAGAGGAGCGAGGGGCTTTTGGAGTCCGGTTGATGGAGGTAAGCGGTGGAATAGCGGCAGCAGAATGTGGTGCAGGGCTCTTCGTCCGTGTGGATCGTCGAGGAGCGGCCGTCTTTGATGGCGCTGGAGATGCTCGCGATGGAGGTTTGCTGCTCTGAGGGGTAGGTACAGGGGATGATTCTTTCCGGCGCTTAGCTGGAGGAACGGCTGCCGTTGGTGACGGTGTGGGGAGGGACTTTGCAGCTGGAGGTTTGGATACCACCACAATCGTCGCTGAGGTATTTGTTTGCGTAGAGGCCGTTGTTGTAATGGTCGCGGTGGCCGCTTTAGGGGTACTTGTCGAGCTAGCGGCAGCAGCTTTCCCCGATCTCCGATAGTTACCATTAGGATCAGGAGACGCTTCGACAACTGCGTTAATGAGGCCCCCCAGGGCGTAGGCATTTCCCAGTTCCAACGCAACCTGCGGGCTGACCCATGTTCCGGCCAGGCGAGTAATCTGTGGTTCTTTGACAGAGCCATTATTCCCACTCAGGTCATAGGTATCCTTGACCCATTGGATTTCCTGCTTCTCCTCCATGTCGGTCGCTTTTGGGAAGGCGGCGCGGAACATGGTGGTAAGGCTGATGGCGCCGGTATCGAATCTGCGGAGGATGAAGGCATGTCCAGTATCCTACAAATATGTGTCAGATATTGGAATTTACGAATGGCGAACGTGGCATACGGTTGGTGTCTCGATCTTAAGTCTTCCAACCTGGTATGATACGGTATGAGCATAACAGCCGAGGAATGAACGAGACCACGCACGAGGATGTCTCTTCCTTGGCAGCTGAGGATCTGGTACTTAACAGGAGGCAGGTGTGGTGCTGCAACTAGAAAAAATGTAATGACAAGAGAAGAAAAGCAGAGGAACATAAATACTAACGATGATCTTTGATGTTTGGGTTTGCAGACCTGACGGGGAGCGGAGGACGGGCAACCATGATAGCGGCGGTCAAAAGTAAGGTGGTGATCAACAAACAAGTCAACAACAGAAAACAAGGCCGCGTGTTATTCCCACGATCAGTTCATTAAACAAGTAATTTACACCTTTGCGCTTAAATCGATGCCTTTCAATCCCAAGAACTGCGGCTTCCCCGCCAGCTGCTCAACCAGATCTTTTATTCCTGCCCACCAGTATGTCTTCCCCCGGCGGTTGACCATGTCTGCATGTTTCAACATTTCTTGCACTGGCACCATCTCCACACCACCGGACTGAACGGTAATTACCGATGCCGACTCTGGTCCTGCATGTCGCGTCTTGTGAGGGGGTTGCTTCGAAAGCTTCCTGTGATGCTCCTCTATGAATTCCATGCATCTCAGTGACAGTCGCGCTGCACGGGCACGATCCATTGGTGATGGAACACCTCCCTGCAGGGTGTGGCCAAGTGACGCCGAACGGGCGTCAAACAGCGATCCACCTTCCTCGATCAACATCTTTGTCAGCATAGATGTCGTGTACACCTGCGATGCCTGTTCACTTCTATTTTGGCTTTATTAACACCGCATCCCGAAAATAAAATAGTAAAAAATTTACCTGATCACAAGGCGGCCTTCGCTTCGCCCTGGAACATCCAGCCTGTATCTTGTTTTCAAGAACCGGACGTCTCTTCTCAGCATATCCAGACCCATCCCTCCCTCTGGTGTGTATACTAAGGTCGCGCCGACCTATTTCAAGCCCATCAACACCTTTCAAAAATCACCATGAAGCCACTCACCGCTAATGCGCCCATGGTTGCGATATACCCGCATTTGCCACCTTGTGTCTCAACAACGAACACACGGTCTCGGCTGGCGCTGGCACTCTGCTTGATGGCGTCGCACGCATCCACGAGAGCATTCAAACTCGTATCGCTCCCCAAGCTATACTCCGTCATTGGCACGTTGTTGCTGATTGTGGCTGGAAGGTGCAGCATAGGAATGTGAAACGCAGGATAGTGCTTCCTACCCTCATCCAAAAGTAAAAGGGCATTAAAGGCCTCGAACCCGCCAATAATTAAAACTGCATCAAACTTGAAATCCTGGAATTTAGAAGCCACTCCACCAATGTCGAATGATGGCAGAATACGATTAGTGCCTAGCTCAGAGCCACCTCTTGCCATCCACGCGTCCACTCCAAGCCAAGAGAGTTCGTCAACATTATCATCCAGAAGGCCCCGGAAGCCGTTATGAACGGCCAGTGGGGTATGACCTCGTGTAATGCAGTATCGAACGGCCGACCGAGTGGCCGCGTTCATGCCACCTGCAGGAGCGCCCATGCTGATATCCAGCGTCAGTCTTCAAAATAAGTCGGGCACTTGACCAAGATCACACGCACTGGATAATCCCGACTCTCATTCGCTACAATCACTCATAAGTCAGAACTTCGAGAACCTCTTCCGAGGAAATGCTTACCTTGTTAGCAGGAAGTTTGTCTTCTTCCTCTTTAAGAGACGAGACCGCGCTGAATCCATGCAACATCTCAAGGAATTCCGGTCCTCTCAATTCTAGTGCCTTGTCGAAATTTTTCGACTTCATGGCCTTTGCCACATCTCTGGTCTGTCGAATTATGGGTGTCAGCAAATCCAGGGACGACCAGGCCACACATACCTGCTCAACCGCATCCATTAGTGGGACCCGTATGATTTTGTTTTCTCGGATGCCAATCATGTATGTCGGAGTCCCAGGCTGCGAGTCCAGTAAAGCTTCGACTGCTTCAACACCTTGCAGCGTCGGCTAATGGCAACAAAATGGTTACTTTGCCTATTCGCAGGGCATAGATGATATTCAACTCTCACCCCAATGCGATCCAAGGCGCATGGTCGGCCACCTCTTTGTGTATGCCCCAGCGTCGTAACTCGCGTATCGAGGCCTAGGCGATCAGTCAAAACGTCCTTGATGTATTCAGCGCGAATAGGGTTTAATTCTTTGTCGTGCGCGCCTTCTGCAACGATGACGATGGTTTTGCGTTTTCCAACTGCGCGATGCTGGTATTATAATCCTCAGAATTGAATCAATAGGTCAAAGGAAGACACCCCACGCGGTGAATCTCAGCACACATAGCATCCTCCCAGGGCAATGTAGGGGGAGGTCGTTCTGGGATAAAGATAAAGTCGGCACCACCGCTATAGACACGCATATATTCGTCAGATATACATATTTTTCTTCAGGAAGATTGCCAAAACTTACGCAACGCCGGCTAGCAATGCGAGCCAACCACAATCCCGACCCATAACCTCAACCACAAACGCGCGGGAATGGCTGTAAGCGGTGGAGTTAATGTTATCAATCGCTTCGCAAATACGTTGAAGAGCGGTCGGGGCGCCGATCGTCAGATCTGTCATACACATATCATTATCAATTGAGCCGACAAGGCCAACGAGCTTGAGGTGCGAGTGGGTTTCCAGTTGCTCGGCGGTGATAAGATCTAGGAGATGTTTGGGTTAGATTACAGATTACAGCGCATTACAGCCGAATACACACTTTCTGATCGAAGTTTTTGGATGATAGTGGGCCATTCCGAGCGGAAGACGTCTGCACCGGTAAGGGAGCCATCACCACCACATACGACCAAGGCATCGATGCCCTCTTTGATAAGATTGAGCACGGCTGCGGTACGCCCTTCGATTGTCCTGAAAGTCGCAGATCTGGCAGTTCCAATGAGAGTACCACCCTTTGAGGGGGAATTGATTTTGAAATTTGCGATCGATGACAAGAACAACGCACCTCGGAGAACCAACCTCGTACGTCATCCCAGCCAACCCGAACGATGTACCTCCCTTTCAGCGTCCGACCTCCGGCATACTCGCTAGTGCCATCTTTGAGCAGATCCCCGTCCCCGAAACGCAAGTTATGCAACAAATACTCGTCGGTCGGGCTCTTGGCGGTCACTTTATTGGCCCTGTGCTCAGCTTCGTCTAAGACGTCCTCGTCTGCTGCTGTGTTGACTTGCTTGCGAATCTCCGTATGTTCCTGGTTGCCGCGGACCAAACCTTCATAACCCTCGCGGACGATCCACATTTCACATCCTCTATCGCAAGTTTGGGATTTTAGAAATATAAACAAGACCTCGGGCAAGGATGAAGCTTACTTGAGAATACCAGTTTTGACGATGGAACGCACCGCGGCGTTCATCCCGGCGCTGTCACCTCCCGATGTTACAATTGCGATCTTCATGGCTGGGGGGCGTTTCTGGGGACAATCTATGTGGTGAAGCGGTGAAAGACGGAAAAAGAGCGATGCGGGATAAAACGCACGTGCGCATACTTAGCCCCATCTCTTTCGGAATTCTCTCGGATGCGCACTAAGTATACCGACGAACGAGCTAGAAGTAATTATAAATTAAGAATTAGCACCGTTCGCCAAGCCTTTTTTCAATACCGTGGAATCTGAAGCAGGTATCCCAATCTCTACATAGGATTGCAGAATCCGAAATACGAGCTCCTGCGGATATTCTGAAGCTCATAGTTTTAAAAGTTTTGAACGTGTACCCCAGCGTGCCTGGCCCAGTCACCTGGCTTTGTAGGTGGCGGACTCCACCGTACTCCTCCTACTCCCATTCATCACCTCCCATAAATCTAAACGATCTCGCTCGCTCGACGCACGGGTATGGAAAAGGGCCCCAACAAGTTGCCCCAGGCATCCTTCATATCCCAGCTTCCACCAGAGATACTCTCGGAAATTTTCTTATACTGTATACCCCACGAACAATTCCCGGTCGCCTGTCGCACCCAAGCACCACTCCTACTCACCCAAGTGTCTGCTAGCTGGCGAGCTCTCGCGCTCGTTAGTCCCGACCTATGGACTGCACTCCACATCAATTATAAAGATCCGGTGGAGGATATTCCTGCGACGGACCTTTGGCTCTCGCGCTCCGGAAGCAGGCCTCTGACGCTGTCCATTGCAATTGACTTTGGAGAGCAACCCCAGCAGGAAATTATAGATGCCATATGCAGGCACTCCAAGCGATGGAAGCATATTCGTCTCGACTTTCGCCATCTCCTCTGCCCCCAAATGTATAACCTCGACCTCGCCCAGGACCAGATCCCCGAATTATGCACCTTCGAATTCCATGCCAGAGATATTAGCAACACAAACGTATTCCCTATAACTCGCCTTCTCCATTCTGCCCCAAAGCTGAGGGAATTAACCTGGGTAGATGATCTCGCCGACACTGATACCCTCCTGGGGTTACCTCTGAGACGCCTTACCCGGTTGTCCTTGGAAATGGATCATGGGACGCTGGATTACCTTCAGGTCCTCAATGAGTGTTCCAACCTTGAACACATCAGGATCACCAGACCATCTGCGAACATACCTCAAACTCGACCGCCGCTTTTCCTCCCCAAACTTACCTCGTTGAACATATCATCTGACCTCACAGGTATTTTCGACTACCTAGTCCTGCCGGCTTTGAAGGAGGTTCGGATATATGCAGAGGGCGACAAGCAGGCCCAGTCGCATGCACTCGGCCACGACCCTGAACCTTCGTCACATTTCCAGCTGATGTACCCTGGGCCACCACATGCCCACCCCTCTCAATCATCTCCCTCATCCTCCGTGGGAGATTGGGAACCCGTTGCCTTCCTATCCCTCATTGATAGGTCAGCGTGTGCGATCTCCAGTTTGTCCGTCACGCCGCCCATCACAGAGCACGCCTTGTTGACATGCCTACGCCGGGTGAGCAACTCGCTTGTGAAGCTGTCAATTGAAGGCATCGGCGTAGGCGACACGCTTATTGCATCTCTCACCCGCCAACCGACTCTGAAAAGTGTGGGTGCGGATGGCATACACGATGGGGCGGGCATCTCGGAAAATAAGGGTTGGGGAGATGTGGATGTGTTGTGCCCGGCGCTTGAAGAGATCAATCTTGACACCCGTGTGGCTTGCGCTCAGGGCGCGTTAGTTGCCATGGTTGAGTCGAGGCTTGTCCGCTCTTCGTCGTGCTTCAATGGACAACGAACCAGGGGGTCCATCAGCAGGGTTAGGGTGATAGACGGGCACAGAGATTTGGAGAAGTTGAGAGACCTGGAAGCGCGTTCCAGGCAGCAAGCAGACACCAGTTTAGGGACACGAGCAGCTTTTACTGTAGATGTCATCCCGAGGAAACCGAAGAGAGCACAGGCCAGGAATTTTTTCTTCAGGAAGAAGTTATGTGCCAGTCGGTGATCAATAGTTGGCGTTGTCGGGAGAAGAGATCTCGAAACGTGATACCAGATCTGATGGTTCGAAACTGGAGGTCGAGTTGCTCTGGATTTGTCTGCTCAACCAGATATTTGCGATCCTGTTGCCTCCTCATTCAACTCGGAGGGAGAACATCAAGTCCTTCATATATCCTCATCGGTCACAAGATTCGATCAAACATGCTTTGCTTTCCATTTCCCTAACATTCATACCACTACAGTCCACTACCTTTTTCGCTTTCGCATTAGCCTTCCAACTTTCTAGAAAACATACAGAGCTATTTCAGTAATGCTGTCCGAACAATAGAGGGTTGGTACTAAGACATCAGTTGCATTATGTATTTATCTGAATCTGGGTAAAGTACTGCGTACAACAATATCACTAGAGAATTTGGAAGAACGAAAAACCGAAAGGAGAATTGCGACACGTCAAGAAGGGGATGAAGGACCAGGTTCTGACCGATCAAGATATGGGGGTGGCAACTCACGAACAGCGCCTCCCCCGTCGCGGTGTTGGAACACGACCTCACCCTCTTCCGCCCCAGGCGATCGAGCAC
>Ga0307517_10003064_pt1 | contig 26385 bp, 31 predicted proteins | sample 23_EM_MG_FD_194515 | JGI IMG/M metagenome (GOLD analysis project Ga0307517, IMG submission 194515) | Populus trichocarpa ectomycorrhiza microbial communities from riparian zone in the Pacific Northwest, United States - 23_EM | ecosystem: Host-associated > Plants > Roots > Unclassified | place... | reverse complement strand
CAAATCTTGATCCATTTGGGGAACGCCTCCCCGTATAACGGTGGCACATCGAATGGTTACACTGCCTTGGGTCCTGATTGCAGCGACACATATACTCCATGGTTCATGCTGCCCAGGCATGCCCCCCCCCCCCGATCGGCCATTCAAGCTGTTACTCCATTACTTACTGTTTTCATCAACAATCTGATGTCCCCAGTGACGTGGCAATTTCAGAATGGGACGTTTCTACTGGGAAGCCCAACATCAAGCATCCCTCAGTTGACGTGCCTCGTTGTAGTTCCCTTGCCCTCGGGAATTCAAACGAACGGATGTCACCTGAACTGGATACCCTTGCCGTCACGGTTACTCCTTCTTTTAGCCCAACGTGGGTTTTCCCCTGCCAAACCGAATAGGACTGAATGCTGTTTGTCTGGCATGCAGCATAAGGAATATCTCCACCGCTCGGCCGGTAGCCGCTCCATCAACCTTCGAAGATGGGTACCGCTGGACGAAGTCGCCCTATTCCTAGTTTGGCCACTTTACTCGCTACGCGAGCCGGGGACAACCAAGACGCAGAGATCAAGCAGTGCCTGACGTATTTATGCTGTTGGATTGCACCGACCCCAGTTTTTTTTCTCCCAAGGCGAGAATGTAGGCGCCTCACTTTATCGAGATACTAGGAGAGACCCACCCTAGGACTAACGACGGCCGCCACCGAGCTCTGGCGCGCTAGATGCTAATCGCGAGGTTGGAGTTTGTCTTGTGTCAACCTCGAAATATTTTTGCCCGCCTACTTCATCACCCCGACCTACTCTCCCTTCCCTGGCCGGTACTTTGATCAAGTGACAGCGCCTGAACGATATACCCAGTTCCTCGAGCCAACTTCATGGATTATCTAGTGTCACTCTCACCCCTGTCATTCCCACCGACGGCCTTCATTAGTAACGGCATTTACGAAAAACCAATTAGCACCCTCAACGGGCGGACTATCGACTTGACCCTGCATCGACGGCGTTACATGTTAGACACGGCAATGCAAGTCCTCAACATACAGGTTCTTACTGCTTTATGGTGGCAATGGTCCCAGGGTGTCGACGAGCATTGGTCGATACCCAATGGCAGCGCCGAGATGCAACGCCGTGGTGTGGTTTAATCAATTGATTCACAAGATGGCTTATTCATCGCCTTCACACCCTCGAATTTTCCTCGAACACGGAGATCCATTTACTGGATCTAGGGAACTGATAACCCTAATACGCTTAGGCCAACCTCGTAATCGGCGCCGGGGCGAGACCCAACCTTCAGGACCTTGCCTCCGGCTAGGAAATGCTCAGTCATACACCACCCTCTATTCCAGTTCGCGCGAGTCGGATCAAGGGTTGAGGGGAATACGTCTTGGAGTAGTTTTTAGACATTCACAAAGACGGCGTTGAAACGTACAACCCGGATTCAAATAGACTACACGTGCGTTGAGATTTAGATATCGATCGGAAGACCGTGCAAGGACCTTCATACCCGCCTACTTCTCCATCAATTTCTTCAAACTCCCATGCTCTAGTTGACGGGCTCATGCAAACGCCCGGGCGAGAGCATTCATTGCGTCTGTCACAAGTTTCTTGCCAATCCGTAGCACCCTAAACATGCATCAGCATGCTGTCATCCAATCTATCTTGAGTATCAGGTGCAAAACTTTACTCACCCTGGACAGAGCCGCGCATCGCATCAATCCTATCAGCTGAGAATAATCAACACGGGATTAAGGTTTGCCTACCGTCCATCGCCATAATGGCGTGCGGGGCGTCTGGGTAAACCACCACTTCGGCCTTCTTACCGAACTTCCTTAACTTTTGCCCGTAGAAAACCCCCTCGTCCCGTAGAATGTCGCGCTCGCATACGCCAATCCAAGCGTCTGGAACTTTCTGGAAAGTCTCGTCCGGCGCAAAAACCGGCGAGTTATCCCATTTGGTCCGGTCTGCCTCGTCGGGCAAGTAGAGGTTACGGAACCATAACATGCGGTCAGGAACGAGACCGCAGGTCTTTATGTTCTCCGACCAGGACGAGTAGACACTTTCCGCTGAGGACGCCGTGTTGTCAATGACCGGAACAATCAGTAGTTGGAAGATCAACGGGACTGGTGGGGTCATGAGAGCCGCCTTGTGGGTGAGGACCGCTGCGAGGTTACCGCCACTTGATGTCTGGCATGAGCCACTTTGAGACACCGAAATTACGCATAACTATGCTCACCTTGAAGAGCCTCCCACGGCGATTTTCCTCACGTCCGCTCTTATGGTTTTCTCGTTCGCTAGCACCCATCCCAGGGATTCCACGGCGTCCTCGACAGCAGCGGGGTACGGATCCTCCGGAGCGAGTCGATAGTCAACAGAAACAACGACACAGTTTGCCCCTGGTACCCGGCGTGAGGCACGTCGTTGTCTGTCTGGAGACTACTTACGTTTACACATGTTACTAGAGAAAGAATTCTCGGTTGAGATGTTTCCCAGAGTCCATCCCCCTGCAACGGAAAACGTGTAACTTAGTCTTCCAAAAACGACGAGATCCGCTATTACTCGCCTCCATGAAAGAATATAAACACCGGCCACCCATCTGTAGGAGGTTCACCTTCCGGGGTGAATACCCGAATCTTGCATTTGCTGAGGTTGTAGTCAACGATAGACCCAACAGGGAGGGGATCGGATGTGCCAAAGACGGCCGGTGTATCTCGGGTAGCTGGCGACCACGGAATCTGATCCGCCCGGGGTCTGTAGAGCAGGTTCGCCTTGTGAAACCTGACGTACTCAGCATCAAGTTTGTGCTCAAACTCTGGATCAACGGGTTGCCAGATTCTCTCTGTCCCTGTTGCCATAGTTGAGTGAGAGACGAGGTTCAGGATCGTTATCACAGGAAGGTCTGGAATTGTCATTCTTATACCTGGGTGGGGCTACCAGAACTCGGGAAGTACGGGGAAATAGTCCGGCCGGATAACGGTTGTTCCCGGTCCGGTGGGATCGTGATCGGCTGCATTAGGGGACACGTGGTTATATGTATGTACTTTATTCGTCGGTCCGTTAATTTGGTCACACCTATTCTAAATGTATGTATTTTTGGCGGGGGACAGATCAATGTAAATAAACGTGTGATCGCTTCCACGGGTGCCACTCCCTAGTCAGATCGCCCCACTCACATCTGTACGACCATGGAGGCGCTATCTCCTAGGTATCTATCTGGCGCACCAGACAAGCAAGCTCTGAACGCTGCGTTCGTCGGGAAGCCGATTACTTCTTTACGGACCCCCGCATTTGTGGTTGACAGGGCGATCTTTGCTGCGAATTGTGCGCTAATGCACCAGAATGTAACTAGCTGGGGTGCAGACTTCAGAGCTCACATCAAGACGCACAAGGTACGCTAGCAAGTTGGCGATATTCAGACAGATTTCTTGACATTTACTTCACGAAGACGGTGGAGGGTGCGAAACTCCAACTAGTCTCAGATGGGGGCCAAACAGACTCTATTATCGTCTCAACGCTGGCTGAGGCATGGCAAGTCGTCGACGGTGGTTTGGTATCAGACGGGATTGTAAAGGATGTAGGCTGGTTCCTCTTTACACCCTCCGCTGAGGAGCGCTGAGGAACAGACTCCACTCAGATTCTTTATGGATTGCCTGTATCCGCCAACAAGCTGGATGATCTCTCAGCTCTGTGGGACGAGATCACCCCATTTGGTGCAGTCGTCCGAATACTCGTGGACCACCCTGACCAGGTGCAGCTCTTGAACGAGTACGAGAAAGCGCGACCAAATCCACGGCGGTGGTCGGTTTTCGTCAAGATAGACGCTGGTTATCAGTGGGTTAATCTATTTGGCATGCGGTCGACCCTCCTTCTGACTCGAGAAGCCGAGCGGGGCTATCACCGAAGCACCAGGTGTTTCAGGAGTTACTCATGGTGATTATGGCCTCGTCGACAATCTCAATACATGGATTTTACTGCCACGCCGGTCAATCCTATGCCTCGACCTCCTTGGATGAGGCATCCCAGTTCCTCTCAGAAGAGCTGCAGGCGGTTAACGCCGCAGCTGAAATAGCCACGTCCCTCATTGCTCAAACGAGTACTGCCTCCTCGCACAACACCCCGTTCGTGCTCTCGGTCGGATCAACACCGACCGCCCATGCTGCAACCCCAGAGACAAAAGCAAAACTCCACTCCTCATTGCACGGGAAGCTCGAGATACACGCGGGTGCGGGGTCCGTCGGTCTTGCTATGAAGGAGTTGGACTAATGATCGGATTGAAGGGAATTACGTGATGCTTGACCTACAGCAGATACACACCAGCCTTGTTGACTCCTCACGCATAGCGCAGAAGGTTCTAGCTACGGTGATTTCCTGTTACCCCGGCCGGGGCGCAGATGGGACCGATGAAGCACTCTGCGATGCCGGGGGAATCGCAATGAGCAAAGACACAGGGCCCATCAAGGGTTACGGTTGGGTTGGTGGGGGATCGTGGTTTCTGAAGAGCATCTCGCAAGAGCACGGCACTTTGGCCCAGACGCCTGGAAGCAATCCTAGTTCGATCAAGATCGGAGACCAAGTAGAAATTACTGGGCAACACGCCTGTATGATTGCGGCGGCGTACCCCTGGTATTACATCGTAGACTCCAGTGCAGCAGGAGACGCAGACAGAGTAGTGGATGTGTGGGTCCCGTGCAAGGGGTGGTAGTAGTGGCTGTACTCAAAAGAAGCAATCAAGTGTGAGAAAATGTTTGTGACCCGTTTCCGGCAGTCTTCGCTAGGGCGGCAATTGTGGCAACTTTGGTACTATTCCTCTTCCACCTTGTCATCTCAGATGGCCACAAGCGACTACGATGTTGACGCTACTGAACTCCTCGAGACTTATGGTGCGCCCCGTTCCGCTTAGCTCTTCTCTCCCGAAGGATCCCGTCGGGCTGAGTCGTTGTGGTCAGACTTCCTTATGAAATACATTGTCATCGGTCAGCAACCCGTGTTTCCACCTCTCTCCCTCTTGACCAATCTCTACGTCCAGGTGAAGCTGGAACGGGAAAATCTTGCCTCCTGTATCATTTCACACACAACAGCTGTTCGTACGACCGGTCATCGACTCAACGCTTTGTGTTCACGTCATGTTAGTCAAGGAACAAGCTCAACATACCATCGGAGTAGAGTTTTCAAGCCGAACAGTAAAGCTTGGAGAGAAGCGTATCAAGTTACAAGTACGGCCATTATCCAGACCTTTCGCAGCAGGGAACTTACTCGTCGGGTCATAGCTGTGGGACACTGCGGGGCAGGAGCGGTTCAGGTACGCCACCCTCGAGTGTTACCCAGGCTTACACTCTAATCTTTTATCGATACCAGATCTGTTACTCGCAGTTATTATCGAGGCGCTGCCGGGGCAATCCTGGTGTACGACATCACAAAGTGGGCTCGCGCGATTCCGAAGGTAGTACAAATGGGTTAACCGTCCCGTATAGCCGAGCCTCGTTTCTGAACCTATCGCGATGGCTTGCTGATGCACGAGCACTGGGGAGTCCGAACCTAGTGGTCGTGTTGGTGGGAAACAAGTCGGACCGGGAAGACGAGAGGGAAGTCGAGTGGGCTGAGGCCAGCAAATGGGCAGCAGAAAACGGTGTGTCCCTTTGAAACCCTATCTTGTTCTATCATCGCGTTGTTACCATGAGTTAACCACCCCCGTACGTAGACGTACATTTCTTGGAAGCTTCCTCGCTATCAGGCGACAACGTTGAGGCCCCGTTTCTGCTGTGCGCTCGGTCAATTCTCTTGAGCATCGAGTCTGGCGCACTTGATCCGGAAAAGGCTGGCAGTGGTGTCAGTTACGGTGATAGGGCACTGAGACGCGTCAACAGCTCGAGCCGCCTGAGTTTTGGAAGTTTGAGTGGGGGGCGACGGAAGGGCGCTGTCAGGGTGAAATTACCACTACCTGGCACTGGTCGGTGTTGTTGAGGGACAAACGACCGATTGGATGAGTGCTTAACTTCTACTTAGTTATGTGAGCCAACGCTCATCCATTCGCCTATCAGAAGAGCTGACGGCCATTTGATACGGCAGATTATGGCCTTTAATACCTATTGACTTGACCACACCAGTACCCGCTATTATCGTATATAGAAACGATGGTTCCTCGGACAACTATCATTGCCGACGGTTATGGAGCGAGTTGCATTTATTTCACATCCCGATCTTGTTCCTGTTAGCCCTACTACTCTGTAATCATACCCCCCCATCTTGGTTGGCCACGAGACTGCCAATCGAGTCCGTTCCTCGTGACTGGAGACTTCTTTCATCTCCCTTCTGACTTTTGGACTTCTCATCTCGATCGCAGACCTCTGGTCATCATCGTCCTGACGACGTTTATCGTGCTGATGGGCCATCGGAGAAGCGGGGGGACCACATGGGCCAAGTGTTATCAACTGACCGTCCTCTCATAACATTTGCTTGTGCTATATCATCCAGGTGACGTTTCTGCTATATCTTCGAGACTGCAGTCGAAATGATCCAAATGGACAGTGCTAGTGACGGCTCATTGAAATAAAACCAATCTGCGTCCAATTGAGGGCGCAGGGCCATCGGGGCATGTACGTGAACGTTGGGCATGGTGCATCCCAAGTTCAGTCCGTTTTAGGACTTATGCGCAAAGATTTCGTGCGTTTGTAAACTTTCCACTGTGATCTCCTTGAAGACCCCGCCCCCTTGACCCCCGGTTTTGCCACACCGATGTTCCAAGTTTGTTGCCCTCCTTCGCGTCTCTTCCGTCCCTGTCCTTGCACATAGTGTGGGCCACCGCGGAGCAATTTGTTCGCTTTCTTCTCAATATTCGTTTATTTGAGGAGTGACCGTGAGGCTTCGTTATTTCGAAGGTGTGTTCCGAACATCTGATTTCGCTCTCTTTTTCGTGACGCGCCATGCGGGGTTGATCATGCGTATCCGTTCGCGTGGATGGGCAGAGTGCGTGATAGATATATGCCCCCACGTATAATCCCACCCCGCCTTTCTCGACCCTCCGGAGTGCCCATTCCCCCTTCTGCACTGGGCCAGCCTCGAGGTTCAAGGCTATCGGGCGGACTGTGAACCTTCTGAGCTCGAAGCTGGCGGTCCTTCACGTCAGTATCTAGTTCAGCGAGCGTCGCAACCACTCTCGCATCCCCTGTTTCAAATCCTTGGTATGTTCTTTTTCGTCTCAGTTATAAATGCTGACTATTTTTTCCCTAGAGCCTGCGTCTGTGTCGTTATCCTTCATGGCTTCCACACTGTCCAGTTCGTTGTCATCTCCTCCCGCTCAGTTAGAATCTCCTTCAACAATGTCAACATCGAGCTCCGAGCTCCCATCTTGCCTCCCGCAATCTCCATCCGACAGCAGGACGGTGTGCCAAGTACAAATGTAAGCGTTCAGTCTTGGATTTTGAATAACCGGGTCATATTTATTCTCACACTTCAAATAATCAATCGTGCGTACTAATAAATTTCTTACACTGTTCTCCTCCTATAGGTCCCCCTCATCGTCACCTCCCTTGTCATCCTCCCTGGCACCCCCCTCCTCTACTCTAGGTTCCTCGACCTCAGAAGTTTCACAAACGCTCCACACCCCGCTTCCATCGAGCAGTTACAACAGTCCAGATCCAAGCGAGACATTAATACCCCCCACTTGGACGCCCACTTCGGTTGTTCCTTCCGGGACTTGGTCCTCCATATTATTGGAACCCTCGCTTCTGAACTCTCCTCCGACGGGTACGATCGATCAGGCTGGCGTGCCCCCCACGTCAACTCAGACCGGTGCGAACGACAGGGGGGTGCCCGTCGGTTTGACCTCACACGGGTATGAGAGACATTCCTTTTTATTTCTGCATGAAGCTTAACCCGTCGCTTAGATTCTTCGGTAACCGCAGTGCTGTCACCTGGACGTTCACTTTGGTCGGCCTCGAGGTGGCACTCGTCCTCCTGATGATATTCTTATACCACCGGCGGAACCGGAGGGCCAGACAATGCCAAATTCGGAAGCGGGATATGCGTATTTCTCAGCCACGGATGCGTGAAAATCCATTCGCCGATGATCCTTTTGCGTACTCCAATCCTCGAGATTCAGCTACTACGGCCGAAAACCGGCAGAGGTGGGAGAACAGTTCCTCTCTCAACACGACGGACGAACAAGCGATGGGATACGTGGAGAACACAAGTTCGGCTCACGGATTCAACATTCAACGGAACGATGTCGGGGAGAACATTCTGTATGAGACCAAGAATCCGCACTTGGCTGGGATAAATTCTAGGGTCGTCGTCAACTATAGGAACCCGAACACAGATGATCCTTTCTCAGACCGTCATGTATGCCAACCGAAGCCCGGGCCAGCTTCCCGTGGTCAAGGCCACACAACCATCGATCACTTGGTAGCAGTCACTCCATCCCGAGCATATCTCCCGTTCCCCAATTGGCAACGCGTCTCTGAGACGCCCTCTTCCCCATCCATATACCCTGCTAGTTTGTCTGCGGAAGGAAGCGATGAACCGGACCAGCTCCCCGCCCCTACGACCATCGCCTTCTCGAAAACTCCGGGCGTTCCGAACCAAAGTTACAACTGGGGTGCAAGGGCCAAGAAGCTCAGCTCTCACAGGGTACCGGTCAATCCTGAAGTCTACGTGACCCAACCCAGTTCAGACGATAGCCAGAGCTCTCCTACTGTTGCACAACAGGAGCCACCTTCTGATGAACAACGCCGTTCCGTTCCTCCGCCTATCCCTCCGAGAAGCCCACTTCGACGGGCCATGTCGGCGCGGACAATATTGAATGTGGGTTTCCCCACTCTTCATTGTCCAAGCACAACCTGATGACTGGATCGTGGTTACAGGTCCGTGAGATTAAAGCGGAATAAAAGTTTTCTTTATCTGTATCAATACCATTCGACCCTGCAATATGGGGCAGACGAGTGTCCTAGCTGTAGACTTATGAGAAGACGGACCCCATTTCATGTGTTGTACACCCCTTGATTTATTCGCGGACACTAAGGATAGGTAACATTGTATAGCACTGAAGTACGTAGTAAAGGAGAGAAAAAAACATTGACACGTGAGTACATATATAGTCGTCGAAGATGAAAAAACAATCTGCAAAACAAGGGAGGGGAGGAGAAGGTGGTGCAAGGAGCAGTCTGGATTTGGATTGGAGCGGGGTGGGTCGATTTCTTGTGGGTAGCGCAGGTGGACCTGTAGGGTCCCCATCCACCTGTTCCGCGAGAGTGATGACGCTTCAAAAGCTAGGTGGGCTATCCGGAATCCGGAGGAAAAAGGATAGATCACAAAACTCGAAAAGTGATCGTTATAGAACACCCACGTAGTATGCAATAGTGACGATAAGCAGCATATAGATGGGTCAACTCTCCGAAACGGGTCGCGACTCTGCCCATCTACGCTCGGGTTCAACTGCCATAGCTGAAGGTCTCCATGACGAGTATTTTAATGACCGACTCCAGATGACCGACTCCAGTTTTGGCATCTGGCACCTGCACATGAATTTCCTGTGGGCGACCTCTGATGAACCCGCCAGTTCCCCCAAGGATAACAACAAGGACCCTGGAATACGCGTTTCTGATGCCTTATCCCCAACCCAACACCCGCTGCTGGCCGGTGGGAGGAGAGGGGGGTCCGGGGAAAGGCATGAAAGCATCCATCACACGCGCATATAATGGCCGCTTCTTCCCCGGTATATACTTCACGATGTCGAAAAATCTATAGTATCACGAAATCCAAAAAACCCCGTAGCTGGCGCAAACTCAGAGCTCTTCCTTCGTTCCATTCCAGAAGGTCCAAGCGAAACACAAATCAATCTGGCGGAAATGAGAGCATCGCCGGTAAGATCACCAGCGTAGTAAGGGCGCCCCCCGAGTACGGGTGGAGATTTCCGAAACCTGACGTGTATTTCATCCGGAGGCGCCCTTTCTTGCCATCTGACTCTCATTGGGCTCGGATACCAGGACAGATGAGGCGACCGGAGTTCGGAGTGAACTGGTGTATATGAGCCACAGGGTTATGTTCGGGTGATTCTTCCTAGCGGACGCCGCTGCCACCTCTTCCAGTAGCGTGCGCTCGCAATGCAATCTTTGTACCACCCGTGGTAGCATCCAAGGAGAAATTGGAAGGAAAAAAATGCTAGGACATCCGAAGGCCAAGAGACGTGATGGGAGTAAAGAGGTGAGGAAGATTGGGCAAGCGTGCGAAGCCTCACTAGGCCTCTCAGGCTTACACTGCTTTGGGTCCACTATAAAACATGGTATCTAATTTACTAGATTCAAGAGACAGCAACAACGAAACAGCTGAAAACGAACGAACGATACAACAAAAACGAGATGGAAAACCGAAAGGAAGAAAAAAAGGATGAGGTGAGAAGGGACGAAAGGTAGATGAATGTGTGAGCGTAACTATGCGTGATTTGTAAGTATGCTTGATCAAGAGTCTGTGTTGTGGAGGTGGCGAAGAGGGGAGACAGATAACCGCAAAAAAGTGAAATGAAGGCCTGCACAATCGTCCCTATACCTGTTTACCTCTTATTGACTCTCTTACTTCCATTTGCGAAATGCTTGGTGGTCGTGACCGCCATAGTTCCCTGATCGTCACCTTCCCAATGAGAGTCCAGTTCCGAATCATCCCCACGTTTGTCGTCATCCCCCGGAACACCCTCTGGCCACTCAAGTTCGTCGGGTGGGAGAACCACAGAACCACCATCGCTACCTCCCCCACCTTCCGCATCAATATGCAACCCTCCTAGATCCGCTTGGACGAGAAGTATGTGCATGTCCTTGTTGGACACAATTGGCACGTTGTGATTCTCCTTGATGGCGGGATCGACCGAATCTTGTTCCACATCCACAGGGGCCGAGTCGGAGTTCTCCCGATGCCCAGACGAAGATCCCGAACGGGGGTGGGATTTGTTAGAATCCGGGTTTACAGAGTCCGAAGGCACGAAATCACTTTCTTCCTCATCCGGTTCCGAAGGGTGCATCTCGAGCTCGGTTGTGTCTTGCATCTCCAAAAACGTAAGAGCCGTTTCGAGGAACCACATGTTCTTCTTGATGAAGTGTACGCAGACGGTGCCTCCCACACGTTTGTTATCGTAGCGGGTGTTTTGGCCTTCTCTGTGTGCCCAGGCGTAGTCGGGAGTCATGGGACTGTCTGAAAAACGACAACGCGGGTCAGAATGCGAGCAAGGGGCACATTGGAGGCAACCGGAACAGACCTTCGCGCAGCATTGACATGTCGCTACCCTCCACGAGCGCCTCGACACTATGCCAAAGGGACATATCCTGGATCGGAGGCGAATATCTAACACCGAACGTCGACACGCTCGAATGTGCCCATGCCAACGGTGTTCCCAAGCGAACGCTGACATCTGCACCGCTCGGAACCTGACCTTGCCCATTTGTGTCTCGATCTGCGCCACTGAGGTGACGCTGACGTTCGGGGTCAGTGGGCGCTCGGTTGAGAAGGCGCTTCGGAGTAGCGTCGAGATATGAAAAGAGGAATTTCCTGACCCTTGTAATCTCTGAGGGAAACAAGAATCCGTGAGAATACCTAAAGAGTGCATCATGAAGCGGATCAGGAACTAGTCCTAGAGGGAGGAATGGATTGCTTACACAGTCCCAGCTCTAGGGTGATCATAAATCCAACACCTTTCGCTTGCCCATTTCACCTGGTGCGCTTTCGGATGCATCATCACCCACTTGGCCGTCTGTTTATCCTCCGCTCCCTTCGTCTTGGTCTTGACAACCGGGTCCCTTGCCACCCAATCGACCAAGGTCCACGACAGCGCATACAACTCCCCGGCCATAAATCTGTTCTTCACCAGATAGCCCCAGTAAATCAGAGGATCGTCCTCCAATCGCTTAGGCGGGGGAGCCTCATGGAAAGAAGGGTAAGAGACAGTCGGGACGGGGTGATCCGCAATCGCGTCTTTGGTCGGTGTTCGCAAACTGCTGGTCGATGAACGCAATAGAGAACTCGAGGTGCCCTTGGCCCGTTTGGGCGAAGGGTCTGGAACCGGATAGTCGTCTTCGTCATCATCGTATGGTAGGTTGCCGGGAGTGTCAGGTCTGACTTCATCGTATAGCCTAACCCTGAGCCTCGACTCCAGCTCCGCAAGCATTACGAACGCGTCGTCATCGGCCTTGACCACGAAATCTGGTCTAACCCAAGGTCGTATATGGCCGGAAGCTTTTTCTTGCCATACTTGGGTGGGATCGTGGTCGGCCAGCAGTGGAGCCGGGAAGGTCGCGTTCGAATACGAAAACGTGAAAGGGTTGTTCACAGGCGAAGACGGGGACGAAGGAAGTGCGGTAACGGGCGCTGGCACCACGGCGTTTGAAGAAGCCCACGTAAAGAACGCGTGGGTCTTTCCGGCATTCATATTCTCGTACATTGGTACGATCACGATGTCACCGTATGCTGTAGTCATGAAACAAACGCGCATATAGTTAGCCAATCGTCCATGAACCTAAAGGTATCTAGTCAGCCAAGCGAATCGGACGTACTTTCCATCTCGAGCATGACCCTTCTCTCCCAATCTTTACTCGGCACACCCAAAATGAACCTGACGATCGTTCTGGAGGTGCCAAACCCACCGTCTCCCTCTCCGGCACCGTACCGGCTCCGCTTGTGACCGGCCCAAGTGGAGCGAATTAGTTGCCTCCGTTCGAAAGCGCTGTCCAGAGAGAAAACCCCAACGAAAACGCCGACGGGTGGGATGGAATCCAAATCAGATGGGGGAAAGTCCGGAGGAGGATTAGTTGCTGCATTATGTAGAGTTTTAATGTGGGTGAGGTAGGTGGTAGAAGGGTATAATGACGGAGGGGCGGTGGATGTTGAAGGGACTGAGCAGTAGTATCTCCACGGGAGGGGTTCCTTATCGGGGTTTAGAATGTGCACCAGGAGGAAGGTCAGAGATGTGCCGAAAGATATCAGAACTAGCAGTGTCAAGAGCTAGAAACGAGGGGCGTTGAGTATATGCCCAACCAAGGCGAGAAAGAGGGAGATGCGCACAATCATGACGGGTTGCTTGGGGATGAGAGGCCTTCTGCACAACAACCCCCGGACTAGCCTCTTGATTATCCTGAACCCGAACCCGTTCATCCTCCTTCTCCGCCTGGGATGTGTTGCTAGCCCCCCTAGCCCCCCTCCTCCATTGGGTAACCAGGGCCATCTCCGACGCGACGTGGATCTCGAGTCTTCTCTCCACCACGCGCCGACAGAGTTCAAGTAGGGTGAAGGGGGTTCGCTCTCGTCTTCGTCGCTCGACGAGACGCTTCCCGCCGAGGAATAAAAGAACGGCGAGGGAGAGCCGGCCCGGGAGTTGATCGGCGAATTCGCAGCTGTTGAACACATCGAAACAGACGCGGCAGACGACCTAGAGGAGATTCCTGGATGGTCATAAGAGTGCATAGGGTACAAGAACTCGTGGGTAGGGTGTTGGTGCGAGTGAGAAGTCGAGCGGTGAGAGTGTGACGAAGAATGAGCGTGAATGTTGGCGCCCGAGTGCGACGGTGTCGAAAGTGTGGAGCCGTTAGAGTTCGGATGTGAAGAGTGTCGCGCGAGCCGGGGAGCGAGGAATGCTGTTGAGGTGTTTCCAGAGTCCGAGGTGGAGGAGATGAGGGGGAAACTGGAGGTTGAAGAGGAGGCTGCGAGGCCGGTAGCTGTGCCATATCCACCCAATCTCATCCTCGAAGATCTTGAGCTCGTGTTTGTGATGCTGGAGGTGTCAACGAGGGTGTCTGTGTCATCGTCGTCTCGCTCCCGGTCCCTGTCTCGGTTTGAGGTCGACCTCGATATCGAGGGGGTGAGTGGATAGTCCATCGGGCCCGCTGCGGCCGTAACCGTCGTCCCCAAACCGGAAGGGTGGTGACAACTGAGAGCAAAGACGAAGATGGCAACGAGAACGATGTAAGCGCAGAAGATGGAGATGGAAGTGATGGATTTTCTCCAGCTACTCGCACCCTATAATTGTCCCGACCAAAGCTCTCCAAAGGGGCCGGAAGTCATCGACATCCGCGCGGCTCTAGGGCTAGCGGGGGGACCAACTTTTTACGTTCAGCATTTTTACAAAAATTGTCCATAGAAAACACGGTAAGGTGGTAGCGTAGAAAGCGTGGTCAACGAGAGCATTACACAGTCTAGTGTATACATGATAGCCACTGGCGGGCCGGGGTAAGTGCGCTGGCGCGGGCACGAGGCAACGTCCGTAACAGCGGGTCTAACGACAAGAATTAGAAGGTTAATCACCAAGTGGGTAGGGCCTTGAAAAGCGCGGTATGACAGAGAAAATGGTGAGCATATAGTCCACAAGTAAGTCCGGGTTCGTCATTTCATTTCAACGGGCTAAGACTAATCAGGATTGTTTCGAACCTATAAGCGCTTTAAGCAATCGGGGTGTGCCAGATCAACGGCTCTCGAACATACCTTGAGCGAGCTTTTCCTGAACGCTTCGTAGTCTGTATCATCATCGTCCCGGTAACCTCCACCCTCATTCTTCGAACCTCCCCCACTGTCGGTACCACCACCGGTTCCAGCGCCCCTCAGCAACCTCAGCGGATTCCTGGGTGGAATAGTAGGGGTGGCGGGCTCTGGGGGAGTGTCACTGCCGGAGATCCCCCAAAGCAGTGGTTCACTACTCCCAACGCTATCTTGTGGACCGTGCCCAAAGAACGGCCGACCAGCACCAATAACAGACGGAAGGCTGAAAGCGGCCATCCCGCCGGAATAGCTCGGCCCTGTGTCGGTATTCTGATATGACGCCTGATTGTCCGTGTATGGGTTATATGAGTTATACATCTGACCAAGGCTATCGGCAAGGTAAGGGGGGCCGTGAGATTGCCGGCCGTATCCACCAGCCGAGACGGGTCTCGTATTGAATCCACCCAAGGTCATACTAGGGGTGCTTGCCCTCCTCGTGTCGCCGCTACTTCCGGAACCGGAAGGCGTAGTCATGGTTCTCGGGTCGCTCGCAGGGTAGTCATCGTCTGCGTCGATGAGATTATGTCTCCCATAGCCATGTTCAGCCAGAGTCGCGGCGACTGCTGTGTCGTGGTCGAGTCTGCGGGCCTCTCTCCTTCGGCGAAACCAGAACAAGATAAAGAACAAAATCGCGGTCGCGGCGAGTCCCACGACCACAAAGACACCGGCTACCGCCCCTTTATTCTGGAAGAAGCTTCACACGGATTGCATAGCCAGGGTTAGGAGGAAACGTGGAGATGAGACTGATTGAACTTACGCAGAAGCGCTCCCGCGACCCCCGTCCGGAATCAGAGTGGGGTTGTTGATTATTTGCGTAACGGTGATGGGTACCCCCAACGAATTCGTCGAAACCATTGTAGACGTGAAGGCGGATGGTGCAGATAGCATCGTTGACCCATGCTGGTCGGTCGTCGTAACATAAACGGTCGACTGGTATGTGGAACTAGAAAAAAAAATCGGGTTAGCCCAGGCCTCGTGAGGGTCAAGAACAGAGAATTACACGACTACAAGAACAGAAGATTGTCTGGTTGTGGTTTCTGGCGGTGGTATCCTAGTGGTGGAAGGGGGTTGGCTGGTGGTGGAAGGGGGCTGACTTGTGGTAGGAGGGGGCTGGCTGGTAGTCTCAGGAGGTTCAGATGTCGACGGTGGGAGGGTCGTGGATGGTGGTTCTGAAGTGCTTGTCGGAGGAGGTTGGGAGGTGGTGGGGGGCGGTTCAGAGGTGGAAGGCGGAGTCGACGGGGGGACAGACGTCGTCGCGCTCGGTGGCTGAGACGTGTCCGGAGGTTGGGAAGTGTCTGGCGGTGTCGCCGTAGACGACATCGGTGGGTCGGTGGACGAGGGAGGGTCAGTGCTCGGAGGGGGTGGAGAAGATGATGGCGTCGGATCCGGCAAAGAGGTTGAAGTCGGCAACTCCGAGGGAGGAGGCGATGACATTGACGGCGACGACGCCGGTGGGGGGTCGCTACTTGACGACTGCGGGGGTGGTCTGGAAAAATGAACAATGAACCTAAGTTGGAACAAACAGATGGGCCATACAACTCGGAGCCGGTCTCGGATAGCGGGCTAGACGATGACGCCGGTGGTGGATCGACGCTCACAGTGGGGAGCGTCGCCTCCGACGTCAACGTTGGCGATGGCTCTGTCGCCGTGGAGGACATGGGTGTAGCGAACAAGAGAAGCTGCTCATGACTTCATTCATAGACCTCACCCCATGTCAATGTCACAGAATCCTTTACGCTTAACGGTTAGCGTGCGGTCTTTGACATCCGATGCATCCGATCTCTTCGGCAGCAGTAACGCGCACTCTTCCCGCTCGTTCATCCAAATGATAGTCGAAAATCTACCCGTCAAAAAACACGCAGAGGCTCAACTTGATCTTCCCGATTCAAGCGATGCTGCTCCTCTAGAGGAATTGCCTCCAAGCTTCGAACGGGCCACGGAAGACAGGCTTCTCCCGAACCCGCCGCAGCAAGATCCCCCGCCTGCGTTCTCCACTTATACCGCTTCTTTCTACACTGCCGGAAATGGTGCTATCGTATCCCATGACCCTCATCTAAACGAAGACGGTGTGTACCCCGTAACGTATCATTAGGTTTGGCATTCTTATCCTAGTGCTGCGCAATCCAGGTGAAGCTCTCTACCGCTTCCTCCTTGCCCATTCATCTACTCCTCCAACCTATCACCTTCACATAAGCGGCACCCACAGTGAAACCAGGACCCGCATCGTCAACTCCCACCATCACCATGGAAGTGACCGCCACAGGAATGGTCTTAATGAGACCCGGACCGAGACGTATACCGAGGTCGTAGTCGATTTCGACTTCCGGATAGACCTCACGCCGAACATTATCACAGATCCCGCCCATGCGCCGGTGCAGTGGTCAATCCCAGACGACGAGCCGGCGTACCGAGGCAAGGTCTATCAACAGGTCGAGGTCCCTGGCTCGCCGATCGGCGAGACGAGAATGGCGAGACCTGGGAGGAAGGAGAGGAAAGGGTACAAGCTATGGTGTAAGGAAAGGAACAGCAAGGGACTGCCACCGTGGATAGGAAGCTACTCTCGCAACCCGTTGACTTCTCGGAATGCCCCGCCGGAACGCGAAATCCAACTCAAGTCTTCCCGAACCGTCAGGCAATGGTGTGATGACTATTGCGCGAGCGACAAATTGCTCAAAGAGTTTGTATACACCAAGGTATGCAGTAATAGAATCAATATCCCTCTTGTATTGATCTCTTTCCCCACAGTACGTGTACGGCTGGGATTTTGGCGCCCTCAATCAAGCCATAGAAACCTTAATCATCAAACAAACCTCTTACGGTGGCAAACTGAAAATCAAATTTGCCCCCTTCCCTCCCGCAGGCAACCTCATCATAATCAGACCGACAAACACGCTCTCGAAACTCGTCTCCAATATGTGGATAAAGCTCCTGCTGTGGATCACTCTCATCTACCCGTTCATCTGGCTCTTCAAACGGTTCCACGAGAATGGAGGAGGTGTTTGGAAGGTCTGTGGAGGTGGTTACCCCCTGAAAGTTGTCCTTCCCCTGCAAAGGGACGAAGGAGACCACCTGCCTACTTTTGAGGAGGCCGCCGGAAGCTCCAGCTCAGCCGTTGTGCGAACAGAGACGTATGTGATGGGAGAGAGAGAAGGAGAATGGTTCAGGAGGTGGGAAAATACGATTCGGGGTGCCGTTTTATCCAGGAAGCAGGACGATACTCCGTTGGTGAACCCCACGGACACCCCCCATGCGAACCCTTCTGCCGCTCTGTTGGATGGATATACGGATTAACCGGTTCGTGTCTTTATTTCATTTTGACTAAGTATCGTCTTCCCTTGTCCCTCGCACAGACTCTTTGATGGCCGTACCTTTGGCCGTTACGTTAAGATCGCCACGATCATTTTTTTCTCTCTACCTATTCACTTGTTTGTGTTATGAGCCCTGTCCGACCTTGGACCCCCCAGCACTCGGTTTTGGTGTTTCACACACACATATGTATTGAACCGTCGGATGACGATACAAGAGACTAATTGTACAGATGTGATTGTCTGGCAGGGATCTGATGTTGTTGTGTATTGGACGGGAGGGGGGGAATTGTTGTCACCTTGAATCTAGTGCAGCCCAGCTTCGTACACCTTCTTCCAACTAGGTCTCTCCTTGATAGTCTCCCAAAATGCCGCCAGTCTGCTTTGTCTCGAGCTCTTGTCAGTTGAAGGCTGGATGGTCTGGGGGTCAGCTACATCGTCCTTCCCTTCCGCACCCGTCCCTGGGAGTTTCATGGCGGAGCCTAGACCGGCTCTGCGGCGTGCTTCGACGATCGAGATATCTTTCACGAATTTGGTGCCAACCAAGCCTTCGATTTTCTCGATGACGCTGTTTCCGTCGTCATTCGGAAGAGCCCCGGAGAGATGCGCGATCCGCGCAAGCCAAACCGCGAGGTGGATATCCGCAAGGCTGAGCTGATCACCTAAATCGAACACGCGTGTAAGCCGACGATTCATCAAGGGGCACAGATGCGACGAGAAGTTCGGGTTCCGTATCAATCTCGGTAGGTTCGGCAAATTGTGGAATGATGGAAAAATGATGAAAGATGGAAGAAGCAGCGCGGGAAAGAAGGGGCAAAGGGGAGGCGAAATGAGGGGCCGGACGAACCTAACGCATATGGACCGACGAGCTCCTTGTTCACCTTCTCCAATACTTCCTTTAAGCCAACCTGCCAAACCTGGTTTGCCCTCTCAAGATATTGTTTCTTCAGCTCTTCATTGCCTATGGGTTCGAGAACTTGGAGCAGTTCCTCGTGAGATGCCAATTTGGTCCTCCAGAATGCCTTGACCTTTTCGGAGATGTGAATCTTTCCTTCATCTGCGGCTGCAAGGTAGCCGTTGAGCGTTTCCACGATGACCCGATACGAGGCGACAAATTCCTCCGGTGGGGACGACGAAGGCGATAGGAAGACGGGATTAGTAGTCGAAATTACCTCCGGGTCGGCAGCAGGAGAGTGTAGGAGATCGAGAAGAATGGTCGAAATGGACGACAGAGCGATCGTCGCCGGGCTCAGGGAGGGACCGGGAGCAGCGGAAGTAGTATGCGTATGCGAACGCGCGGATCGGGAGTTGTCCAAGAACTCGAGAATTTTCTAAGCCCCGCCCTGAATCAATACAGCGAAGTATGCAGGTGGGAACTGATGCAGACCTTCGGATCTGTAATCGCTTTAAATCTGCTCTCGATATCTGGGGATAACGTCTTCTCAAGAGGTACAATGAGGGTCGGCAGGTTCGCTGGAGGGAGATGTCACATGCGTGAACCTACAATGAGCACGAAGGCGACTTGCCAGCCATGTTGAGTCGCAGGTACTCGGGGGAATAGTTATGTCCCTTGGCTGATGATCTAATATCAGTCATCCATCAGCAAAAAAACAATGATGCTCACAGGTATCGACAGGTTTGAGTAGCACCTCATCATGGCCGTATCCCTTCTCTTCCCTAGAAGTGGGAGGGAGTTATCAGCCCGATTCGTACGGCCCCACCCTGCGTGAGCGATGGACTTGAGGGGAAACACCCACAACGTTATCAGTGCTGGAGTGAACGGAAACAACAATCAACGAACGGAAGTCGCAAACGGAGAGACATCGACCTACCAGCACAGGACCACGGAGAGTCAGAGTAGTACAAGCTTGCAACCGGGACATCTTCAGGCATGATTCACGGGTTGCTTACTGGTCGTTCTTGAAGGGGGCGGCGAGACAGACGGCGTCCTCTTGCGCAAATTGGCTATGACGTATTTATACCTTTCCATGGACATCACTCGCCCGTGACCGTGACGTGACCAAACGCACGTGATCGGGGTGACCTTACACGTGATCCTCTCTCCGGGTTTATGAGCTGCTTGCTTACCTAAGCAGTGCATCCTCCTTTCTCCACCCGGTCTCCTAGGCTGCCAGCTTACGATGCCAACTCCCAGGTTAATCTGACGAAGCTGCGCCCGCTCTCGAGGTACTCACATAACTTATACGTAGATACGAATTTTACGAAACCGAAGACAAGCTTACGCTGTCGATCTTCGACAAGGGCGTTGACCCGGCTGACGTTGAGATCAAGTTTGAGCCCCGAAGTGTGAGTTCTGGCCCTGACCACTCGTGACCGTAGCCTCTCTCTGATCCTGACGCGCGTTCTGGTTTCTGCGTTGTAGTTCTCATACACTCGGGGCGACAATGTAGTGCAACTTGAGCCCCTCAAGGGTCAGATCGACACGGAGAAGTCTGAGTACACGGTCGGAAAAATCAAGGTGGAGGTCAGGTTTGTCAAGGTCGCGGCAATCAGGTGGGGTGGATTGGTCGGCGACGCTCCTGATCGTGAGTATTGCTCCTGCCACAGTCTCCGCCCACTGATTGGAACTGATGCCCGTGTGCCGCTGAATAGCGTTGACCACAATCCCCACCACCACCACGACTACCGCCGCTGCATCGGCCGGCCACAAGCCGTTCTATAAGAACTGGGACGGAATAACCACCAAAATTCTCTCAGACGAGAAGCAAGTTACAACCAGCGAAGATCCGAACGCCGGTGGCGATGCAGCGGTCAATAAGTTCTTCCAAGAAATTTATGGCAACGCCGATGAAAACACGAAGCGCGCCATGATGAAAAGTTTCGTTGAGAGTGGTGGAACGACGTTGAGCACCAACTGGGAAGAGGTCGGTAAGAGTCCGGTTGAGGTGAAGCCGCCTCAGGGAAGCGAGTGGAAGAAGTGGGGGGAGTAGGCGTCCCTGCATAAGATTAACTCTTTCGAAAAGCTTTTTCGAAGCTTGTACTTGTCGCTACTTCAAAATTCAATTTCGATCACTGGAGATACATCTTACTGTGCTTGCCATGTCTCGATTGACCCTCATCGTTGCCGCAACTTCGACCAATGGCATTGGAAAAGGTGGCCAGCTACCGTGGCGGTTACCAAAGGAGATGGCCTATTTCGCAAAAGTGACAAGTACCGCCCCGGAGGGGAAAACGAACGCAGTCATCATGGGGAGAAATACTTGGGAGAGCATTCCACTCAAGTTCAGGCCCCTCCAGAAAAGGACGAACATCGTTGTTAGTCGTAGCAAGGACTTGGACCTGTGCGTATAATCTCCATGATATTTTGAATACCAGAGCCGAACGCGATGCATACAGATTGGGAGGCAGAACCACAGAGACCCCCCTGTTCCTTCGCAATAACTTGGGGTCTGCTCTCCATTTGCTTTCGGAAATCCCTATTCACAGGGCATTCGTCATCGGGGGAGTATCAGTGTACGCTGACACGCTTGCTTTGCCCTCGTCATCGAACGCGTTCGTGGATCGAGTCCTCCTCACGAGAATTTCCTCTCCCGCATTCCAAGACTGCGACGTTCACCTTCCGGATTTCCTCTCAGACACGGATACGAGGGGGAACGCGGTCTGGACTCGGGCGCGACACGAAGAGTTGAAGGAATGGGCGGGCTTCGACGTTCCGCAGGGCATCCAAACGGAAAACGGAGTAGAATACGAGTTTCAGATGTGGACCAGGGAGTAAAGAATGATGTATTATGTAGAGTAGAACGGGCTGTGATTGGAGATGGTCTATCCTTGTCTCTACGAGCCACGAAAACACCTTTGGTCAGTAGATTATGGGACTAGAAACGCGCGAGCGCACCTGCTTGTGTTTGGGGTTCTTTGAGCACAAAATATACACCCTGCCTTTCCTCCTGACTACGCTGCATCCGTCGCACATAACTTTGACGGAAGACCGGACTTTCATCCCCCTCGTCAGCATTGGGTTCTGTGTCGGATGGGCATGGTGGTGTAGGTGTGGGTAGACGCGGCTCGCTGGGAGTTGGATTGTCGGCTGGCGTACGCGTGCAAGAAGAGGACGAGTTGACTGCAAAAGTGCTCGTAGCATCGTCGTCGTTGTCGGCACCGACAGGCAAAAGGTGATCGGAGGACGGATGCGAATTTGGCGCTTAGTGCTTTAGCCACTACGCCCCACGGTTTCCCAATACATCCATGGTGGGCTCCCCACGTCTGGGAGGCAAATCAGCCATCTTCGTCTTCGTGTTGGTTCTGACAGCTTATGTGGTCGAATCTCAGCTCGCGCAAGTAAGTTCTGCTCGAAGGGTTGGTTCCGATGTCCAAATGCTCACTCCACGCCAGTACGTCCAAGCTACTCTGAAATATCGGCAGCCGTACTTTCTCTTGTATGTCCTGGAACCTCCACCGAATACCGAATCATGAGCTTTAAACTTCACAGTTACATAGTACATTCGTCATTTTCAATCCTCTTTCCGCTGCATGTCACATACCTCAGCCTTACTACGGGACGACCCATCAAGGACTACATGAGTGGCCTATCTTTGGCCATCAAACGACACATCGCCGGGAACCCAACGGAGCCTGACAACGCCAAATTTCCGTGGCCGAGATTTGTGACCATGGTGGGACTGATGACCATCGGCGTCACACTCCCCGCTCTACTCTGGTTTTGTGCTGTCTCCCTCGCCCCGTGAGTCCAAAAATGAAATCCTGCGACTATACCAGAGGTTGCTGATATGTTCTCCAGTCTTACTGATGTCGCGGCCATTTGGAACGCAAACGCCTTCTTTGCGTATGTGATCACGGTAAAAATGTTCAAACTCCCATGGGAAGGGAAACGAATATTTGCCGTCCTCTTGGCCACAGCTGGCGTGATGGCGGTCATCTATGGTGGCGCATCGATCCAGGAGGGCGACAACAAACAACCTGAAATTTCACGGGCAGTACCCACCGCCACCGCTCCCCTCCTGGGAGACCTCTTAACACTCATCGCCTCCGTCGGTTATGGTTTCTATCAAGTCCTTTACAAGAGATACCTTGCACTTCCTTCAGACCCGGAACGCGAAGGACCGTCTCAGTCATCTTATACCCCGATTCCCAGGACATCATTCGATGGTGTCAGTGATGCCGACCCGCTCACTGAATACCTCACTTCTGGCGATCCACAATCGATATCCGACACCACAGTTTATCCCCCTCCGTTTGGATTACACCCTAATTTACTTACATCATTTGCTGGCGTCTTCACGCTTCTGTTCCTCTGGATTCCCCTACCTGTTCTCCACTACGTGGGAGCCGAGCCATTTCACTGGCCCACAAACTGGTATGTTGCTCTGATGATCTCAGGTATCGCACTGTCTGGCGTCGTTTTTAATGCCGGGTTCATGGTAATCTCTTGGTCCCTTGTTTGTGTAACCAAGGGTTGATGAAAATTCCACACAGATCCTTCTGGGGGTCTGGGGCCCCATTATCACGTCAATTGGGAATCTCCTGACCACTGTGTTGACGTTCGCGTCTGATGTAGTGTTCGGCGCTGGAACGGAGGTGGTGACATTTTGGAACTTCATGGGATCTGTCGCAATCGTCGTGGCATTTGGGGTTTTGGTGGAAGATCTATTTATTAGTCGGTAGCGGTCAGGGGTAAGTCAACTTGCCTACCTTCGTTCACCCCCTGGAGAACGCTAATCCGAGCACCCTCCAGTTTCATTTTATAGATCACGATAGTTATCTTTTCTAGAGATAGACGTCTGAACGTATTCTGAGGGTAAATCTATTACCTCATGCCAGTGAATAGCAAGAACGTATTCGAGTCGCTTGGTGCTGAGCGGGTAAACTGAGACAAGCTGCACGGTTCGCTGATACGGAGGCGCACGATTGAGGCATGAGGTGTCTTATCCTGGTTTATTTTGGCGAGTTTCCAGAGACATTGTATTCACATTGCTCCAGACACCTAATCAGCTGGTTTTTCATCCATTGTGGCATCGCCTAGCATTAACCCTCACCCACTGGTGGTTGCCTCCGCTCCCTCCGAGTCGTTCACGCCAGAACCCCGATCAATCGATCGACTTTGGTTCAATAATGGATTCTCAGCCCCCAATTATCTCCGGTTGGTTTTGGCTTCACCACCGTATCCTATAAATCCAACTGGGGCGGACGGTGATGTTGAGATTGCGGTTCTCTCCTCTTCCAGTTTCGCCCCCCCCCTCCCACATATCTAAGTTCTCGCTAGACGATGCACAAACTATTCCTTGTTTTGGGCTTGCTTGCTTCGGTAGCCCCTTCCTTGGCTGCAGTTGCCGCTTCCTCTGTGGAAGTGCACAGATATGACGGAGAGGTGAACAGGGGGAGCTACATCGTCAAGGTCCGCGATGGTGCCCGGAAGTCTGACGTTCTGCATCGCATCGGGAGCTTCCTTGTTGAGGACTCCAAGGTAACTCACGACTGGAGCTCTCAGTTTTTCAACGGCTTCGCAGGTTCGTCATTTCGACTGTGTGCTTCTGTAGCGTTCGGACCTAACCAGATTGCCGTAGGGAATTTCGACGGCAATGTTATCGAAGTCCTCAAGTCGAGTATCGATGTTGAGTACATCGCGGAGGACGGTATCATGACGGCATTTGACGTTCAGTATGTTGAACCATCGCCCTCTGTTGGATCATTTTACTCAAACCGGGATGCCAGACATGACGCGCCTTGGAATCTGGCTCGCGTCAGCACCCGGACCGAGCTTACGGAACGGAACCCATTCTCCTTGGACTACGAGTATCAGTATCTCCCTGATCCAGGGCGCGGAGTGAACATATATGTAGTGGACACCGGTTCGTTCGACTTTTTCCCCGTTCGCTTCCATCCCGAAAGTGTCTAAACGCCCACGTCTGAAGGTGTCTTTGTCGAGCATGTACGCGAACCTCGTTCGGATGATCTCCAGTATTACTAACCTCGGCGTAGCCTGATTTTGAAGGCCGTGCTACGTGGGGAGGTGCATTCTGTCAAGGGTGTGCTGTAAGTGTCTTTCTCTTGAGTTCTGGATCAATTTACTCATCGGCGAACAGCAAGCAGACGGCAATGGTCACGGCACTCACGTAGCGTATGTCTCCATTTTTTCGATAGCCATTCACTCGTTAACACGAAGACAGAGGGACCGCTGGAGGGAAGCGGTTTGGGGTTGCTAAAGCAGCGAACTTAATCGCTGTTAAGGTCCTGACTGATGATGGGTGAGCCCATTCCAAGTCTATCGCTTGCCGTTGTAACCACATATATGCAGCGCTGGATCGATCTCCGATATGTCGGTATCACCCTTAACGCATCTTTTTACCGAGGTTCACTCATTTTCTCAATCAGCATTTCCGGCATTGAATGGGTGGGAACCCAGCATGAAACCCGTGGTGGACCGAGTGTCGTCACGATGAGTCTCGGCGGTTCGGCTTCGCTTCCGCTGAACGATGCCGTCGAAACGGTGTGTGTTTTGTTTTGTGAGGGAACCTGCCTCTCACAAGTTCCGTAGCTCATCAGAGCCGGCATACACTGCACCGTGGCTGCCGTAAGTCGTCGTCAGGGCTTTTAACATATACCTTGCGTTGAATATTTCGTAGGGTAACTCCAACGTGGATGCACTCCTTACTAGCCCGGCAAACGCTATCGGGGCAATAACCGTTGGGGCAACGGATATTGATGATAGCAGGGCATTCTACTCCAACTACGGAGTGCTCGTCGATGTCTTTGCTCCCGGATCAAACGTTACATCTGCGTGGATTGATGGCCACGACAAGGTGCTCTCTGGCACATCGATGGCCACTCCCAATGTCGCCGGTTTAGTCGCCTACTTCTTGCCCATCATCGGTACGGAGACCTCTCCAGCGGCGATGAGCGATCACATCAGGAAGGTGTCCACTAGAGGCGCTTTGAGCGGTATCCGTAAGTAAAGCTTCCAGCCGATGGGTTCTCTTTTTTTCGGATTGATAGTGACGATCCCAAATGATAGCCCCTCTAACCCCAAACAGATTGGTGTACAACAACTTCGCTAACCCGCGGTAGAGAAGCTGATCTGAGACGAGCCACACTATGTAATGATCAACGAGACCTTGCATACCTAACTAGAAAAGAACCACGACGATACCGTAATAACACATCCTATCGGTTGATTCAATCAACCCCACTTATCCGTATCGCTGAGTTGAAACCGGGGCCTGCCTACTGGCAAATTACTTAGGCTAATGGGTTTCAGCTGGTCCATGACAGAAAAAAGTTGATCTACCCGAAACGGAGTGATGAGATGGAGAGGCGAGCTGCAGATCCTGCCGAGCACAACCGCATTGGGTCCCCAAGGCTCCCCGAGCCTGATCTACATCGTCAATTGGACCTTCCCAATTTCACCCCGTCTCCTGTATTTGTAGAGTGGAAAGTCCCCCCGTATGTCTCAGCTGTTGTTGAGCTGTCCTCGTGATGGTATGCTCCAGATCAGCTTCTAGGCCTCTGATAAAACGGGACGGACCTGTCGATCAGCGCCCAGCGAGTGTAAAGGTAAAAAGTCAGATGAGCGAATTCGAGGCTGTTGATGCCCGGACGATCAGTGAAGCCGT
>Ga0307517_10003063_pt1 | contig 26387 bp, 13 predicted proteins | sample 23_EM_MG_FD_194515 | JGI IMG/M metagenome (GOLD analysis project Ga0307517, IMG submission 194515) | Populus trichocarpa ectomycorrhiza microbial communities from riparian zone in the Pacific Northwest, United States - 23_EM | ecosystem: Host-associated > Plants > Roots > Unclassified | place... | reverse complement strand
AAAAAAAAAAAAAAAATGCAGCTCCTCCAACACGTCTTGAGATAGTAAATGCAAAAAAATTTAAAGAATAAAATTAAAAATAAATATATTTAATTCAAAAAATAATAAAAATAGATTCGACTTAACCATGATTAACTTGTCAAATCAGTGATTTAGGTCATGCACCCTATTTTTCATTTAATTAGATGTTTTTATATCTAACGTTTTTTTTTATATAAAAACATAGGGTTTGCGTGATTGAAATAAAAAAATTATTTTATGATTTTTAAGAGTTTCATAAAAAAGAGTCTTTTTTCAAGTCAAATAAAAAAAGACATTTAAAAAACAAATAAAGAATGAAATGATGTATCTTGTTTGTAATTTTAAGGGGTTAAAAATATATTAAATAAAAAAAAACAAACAAGCCAGGCGCACAGGCCTACCCACTAGTCTTACTTATAAAAAGGCCTAGCTCATGCGCTAGACCTTTTATTTTGTTAACAGTAAGGGCAGATGATGCATCGTTCTTCACTCTTTTTTAAAATATTAAAGGGTAGACGATGCGTCGCCCATCAATTTTTTTTTTAAAAAATTGTAGATGACTTGTCATCTGCTGGCCTAGTTTTCAGCGACCAAAAGTTGTTGGAAAATTAGGCTCTATGTATTTTTTGCTTAAAAATTTATTTTTCAACAATTGTTTTTACTCAAAAAATCTAGAAAACACCCTAGACACCATGATAAATCCATACATAGGTTCAAAAAACCCAAGAAACTACACAAAAACCCAAAATCAACCTGAAACAAAAACATTCCTGAGCTCACATGTATTTTTTAGGTAATTTGAAGGTGAAAAAACACCTAAGTAAAACTCCCCTCACTAAATGAAACCCTTTGACACCAAGATCGACTATTTTGGTGGCTAGAATCGGTGTTAATAGTGATTTTCTCTCAACAACGTTGGAATCTAGTGATTTTCTCTCTCATCTTTTCAACCAAAGACTCATAAATAAAGAAATGAAGTTTTGAACTAAAATTGATTTTTTAAAAAGAATCTAGGAATTAGAGGAACCCAATATTTATAATTCAGAAAGTATGAGCACTATAATGAATATTCGATAAAGCCAATCGTTTCCTCCTTATTTTTTACTTTGATTGCTATCTTTTAATTTTGTCATTTCTAACAAATCAACTTAATTTGATTATCAATTTGGTCAAATAAGAGGAAAATCAAAATAAAAAAGTCTGGGGATAAAAAAAATTACACTATTAAAATCTACACTATAATAAATCTTAATCTACAATGGTGCGAGGAACAATATTTTACCCATATTTTTTACCGCGTTGTTGATTAAGCTTATAATGGCTTCTCTTTTAAATTAGATGGAACAATGCTGGTTTAATTCCCACCAAATAAAAATTCGCAACATATGTAATTCCACAAATTAAAAAAGAACAATGACTAGATATTTTAAACGCACTATACGGATGTAGAGATGTATTCATTAGAATAATTTTTTTTAATTTTAATTGACATGTAAACAAATTAAGAGATAATCCTAATCGCTCATAATTAAGCTTAAATGCAATAAGACAATCAACTATTAATTTCTCCGACCTTTCTTCCTCCCTTTTGTGTACGAGGAATGAATCATAGGATTAAAACTGTTGCTAGCTGGTATGCTCTTTTCAGTTGTAATCCCACTTCCACTAGTATCCCTCCTTTGTCCTCGTTCTCGGTGTCTTCCATTAACCAGCAAAGAAGTCTTATAATTTTGCAGCAATTGTTTTTTATCTTTGAACCACACGCCAGAACTATATTTATTCTCCAAATGGGGCTTATTTTCGTATTAATTTTGTGCGTTTTTAAAAATAAATTGAGATATTAAGATTAAAATATGAATTCAAGAAAACAAGCAAACCCTTGTCCACCATTTCTCAAACTCTTGAGGTTTATTATAGCCATTTGCACTCCATTTTCTTTTGCCGCTTTTAATTGATGAATTAATTTGTAAGAGAATAGCCAAAACGCAGAGTATAAGAGGGAGCAGCATTGGATCCCTTAGAAATGTTTCCATCAAAGAAGTAAACAGAAATCTAATTAAAGAGGCACACAGTAAGCTTTGATTACGACATGACTGCCTACATCACACACAAAGCTAAAATCTAAAACATCTTTTTGCAGAGCTTGGTGGGCATGCGAATGCAAAGCTTATACCGAAAACCCTCTCTCTTGTTGCCTTCTAAAAGGTGTAGATCATGGTGGTTTCTCTCTTTTCCTTCCCTTCTTTCTTCTATGGTTTGTGAAAATGGACGGATAGATTCATTGTTTTCATCAATCAATCAATCAATCAATCAATCAATCAAAGATAAATCACAACACCACTAACTTACATATGAGAACATATTCTCTTCTTTTTAGTTTCTTTTTCTTTACTTTTTCTTTACTTTCTCTCTTTCTCTTGGCCGCCAAACCCCTATAAATCCTACGTGGGCATGGTTTCTACGCGCTCCTGGCTCTCCATGTACACGAAAGAATTTAAGAAAAGCCTCGAACCCTTGATCCATGCATGGGCATATCCGACAAAAAGCCGCCAAGTGGGGTCCTACAAAGTCAGCCATAGCCAATAAGATCAGATATCATGTCCACATTGGACCCCACTTGAGGGGTCATATCTTCGTCAAACAAGAATCCCACAAACTTTTGTGTTTACTTTTCTTCCCATCTACTCCTATGGTGTGAACATTTGCTGAGATATTCTTTAGAAGCACGTTTGTGTTTGCTCTTGATCTCTGGTGAAGTTGCCAGAAAAAAAAAAAAATCTTTGGTGCCATTGCATCGTATCTTTGTAGGATCTTCCCTGCGCTTGATTACAGTCTTTAAAATCTTTTACTTCGTTTCACCAAAATAAATAAATAAATAAATCTTGTACTTCAAGGGTTTTCCCCCGCTTTATGGAGTGCATGAGATAGAAAATTTGATATTTTATGCATGATCAATATATGGTCCAATTAATAACATGTATTTGGTTTAATTAATATGTAAGGAATTTCTCGAGGCATGGAGAGAGATGCTCATTCAATATATGATTTTTTTGTGATTAATTATGAACTAAACTGATATATTTGTTAATAATAAGATTATTATTAGCTGTTAAACACAATACTTCCAAGGCCAATGATAAATAGAATAAATTATTTAAGATTGGTGTATAAATATAAATTAATAGAACATTTTTTCTGCTTGTTGGAAAAAAGAGAGAGTTGACTTAACTCATGTACAAGAAAACTTAGTACTCTACAAAAAAACTAGCATCGATATTAAAATTACAATGCAAGATTTTAAGGTTCGATTTCTAAATACTTGTACATGGAAAAAACGGAGATGAGCTCAAATTGGAGACTTGCTCCTATGAAACACCCAAGAACAGAGCATCAGGCTACAATCTGTGGTGGTGGGATGAGACTGTGCTATTAAGAATTGAGCAAGAATTATTGAATTTATTTACTTTTTTTTCTCAAATATTTCAAATTTGAGGTGTGCCTTTTTGGGCATGTTGGGAACTACAAAATGTATATGTTTTGTTCGATAAATTATTCCATTCAATTATTTGGACGGTTAAAAAGTATGGTTTGCTATGTACAAGAAAGATGCATTGTCCATTTTTTTTTTAAAGTCTTAAACTACTTTATAATGCTTTCTTTTTCCAAGATGATGTGATAATGAGAGGCTGGTGGTGTTTGTTTTTGGCTATCTGTTTAATGGCTTTTGTGGGGACAATTAAGTTATGGATCTTTAACGCCCTCAATTTGACCTCTTGGACAAAGTTATGCTGTTCTTTTGCTTTTCTTTTTTAAACATCCATTTTACGAATGTAATTTGATCAATCGTTCAATTATATCCTTATATTATCCAACAATAAATAGCTTTCGTTAGATTTTTCCTGTTAAAATATTTTCATGAATTGAAGTCACCTCCACTAACTTAACAATATTAACTAAAAAGCTAAATCGAGTCTACTAAACACTTTTAAGCACTACCAAAAATTGGTAAATGTAAATGGATACATCGACGAAATATTTTTGTTAGTAGATTGCAGTGATTTTTTTCAATTGAATATGCCCTTGTAGTATCCATTGATAAACATCAACATAAATATTCTTTTGGTATATACCAACGGAATTACAGTGGGAAAAAAAAATGAAAAAAACCAAAAAGTACGATGCCATGTTATTTTTATAGACAAAATTATCAACAAATTTAAATCCATCAATTAAATCCGTTTATAATATTTAATTTATGACCTAACGAATGACCCTCCTCTCTCACTCCTCTATTTTTTTTCTTCCTTCATTTTGATCTGCAACAAACAACACAAACCCCCCTCCCATAATTTTATCATAAATCAACCTTTCATTACTAATCCAGCCACCCCAACACTCAGTTTGTCAGCATTTCTAATCCGATTCAAATTTTATTGAGGATTCCCCATATCAAACAAGCAAAACTACCCATTTTTTTATTTGAACTTAATTTTAAAATGTTAGGTTTTATTGCATATTTTTGTGGTATATGTATTTTGTGTGGGTGTTTACTTGTTTTTATAGCCTTTTCTCATGAAAAATTATTGTATGAATGTATGATTTATACATGTTAGGGTTTGTTTGTTTGAGATTCTGTAAAAATATATTTGTTTGTAAATTGATGAAATTTATTTTGAATTTGCGACTTAGGTATTTTGTGATGAAATAAATAATAACTTATTTAATGAGTTCATTTTATATTTTATCAATTTTATTATTGAGTTGAAATTTTCAGTAAATGTATAAAATTTGAATTTATATAGATAATTGATAATTAAGTAGTTGTACTATTAAAATAGTTTGAATAAGTTTGATTTAAACCAATGTTCTGTTATTTATTTAGTTTACATAATTAATTAATACATGTTGTGCTCAATATTCTATATAGATTTGATATAAGTAATGGATAATCGTTCATGGATGTATCGAGATTTACTTGAAGGGTTGCGTAGGATGGATTATTGTAATGGAGTTAGGGTTTTATTAATTACGCATTATCTAATCCGAGAAATATTAGTGGAGGCGGTATTAAATGTCCTTGTAAGAGGTGTAAAATAAAAAGTTTCTCGATCCAGATATTGTAACAATGCATCTTAATTATATAAAAAATGTTCAAAGAGAGATACTTGTGTTGGTTTGCATATAGAGAACTATATGTTCATCACAAGACCATGGTAGAAAGAATGGTAGGGTCAACTTCTAGTTCTAACAACGTGCATGAAGTTGTAGATGATAATAGTAATCCTTATAGAAATCTGGTTATGGATGCGATGAGAATGAATCAAGGTAATGTCGGACAATGTCCAATTATAGAGAAGAACCTAATGTAGACACAAACATGTTTTTTTTTTTAATCTTTTGAAAGACTCTGACGAACCATTATGAGATGAGTGCACAAATCACGATAAATTATTAGCCATTACATAGGTGTTCAACATCAAGTAAAATCATGAATTGAGTGGGGCCAATTACGACAGATTTGTTTAATAGACAAGAAGCATTTTACCTGAAGGGAAAAAAAATTTATACTACTAAATCCATGATGAAACCCCTCGACTTTTGTTTGAAGGCCTGCGAGTCTAAGCTTGAAGGCTTACCCACATGCCTAGGCTTTTCCTTGCAATGGACCAGGTGCATTGGGCTATAGGCTTGAGATCCTGGCTTTTTTTGCTTTCTTTTGTTTTTTTTTTTTTTTTAAGTTTAAGAAAAAAACTAGTAAACCTAGTTGAGTTCATGACTTGAAGTATAGGTTTGATGAGTTAAGTCACAATATCCGGGCTATTTTTTTCTTTTTAATATTGCTTTTTTAGTTGATATTTTTTAATGTATTTTTTCTTAAATAATTTTTAAATTTATGTTTCAATTAATATCTCTCCTCTGTGATTTTTTCTTTCTTTTTATTTAACTGTTTTTTGATAGAGACTTTTTTTAATGGTGTTGTGTGTATTTAGTTTTTGAAAAAATTATTTTGATTCATCTATAATTTTTTTTAATCTTTTATATATATGAATATTTATTTTCATATAATATTACTAATATGTGCAGCCTTGCATAATGTTTTTTTTATTTATTTTATTTAATCAATTTATTTTTTATCTCTTGATTTTTTCAATTTTATTTTTAGTTATTGTTAATGACTTTAATGAGAGTAGCTTTTGCACATATTGTTTACTTTCAAGAGAACAATTATATTGCAAACTCTATTAAATACATAGATCAATGTTTTATATATATACATAACTTGTAAGGTCTATTATAGGAAAGAAAGCTTAAGTTAAGAGATATAATTTCTAACGATTACAAGCTTAAAAACATAGTTAATATACACAAATAACTTTCCTTATTATTTCCTAGCTATTACATGCTTGATTGTTGGCACATTTGTGGCTTATGGGATCTTCAACATAATTAAGAAATCATCGTTTATAGATTTTTTATTTATTTATTAACATATATAGTCCTTAATTTTTTTTATATGTATGCATAATTTTTTAAATTTACATAATATTTTTATGTATAAAAACACTTTCAATAAATCAGTATACACAATATTATTTGTAAAAAAAAATATTTGACCCGGAAAGAATCGCTCATTAACTTGTGTGATCTAACCAAGGTTACGGTAAGTGTAAATTGGATAGAATTAAACAGCAAAAGGTACAAATTGAATAAATCTTTCAACAAGGGGATAAAATTAAATAATTGACTCAAACACGAGGATAAAAATAAGGGTTTTGCTTTGTTTTCTTTTCCCTCGGTTCTCCATTCCCCTCAATTTATTTAGGAAGCTAGGAAGTGCTGTTTTTCTAGAGATCCAGTTGGAAGTTTTTAGATGAAAAGGATTTCAATCCATTTCAAAGTCTAAAGTAGACCCTGAACTGTTCAAGTCTTTATTATCTTTTTAAAAAGTGATTTATGTCTACAAAGTAGGCATTGTTAAACCTTTGTTTGCACCCAGTAAAACTTGAATTTTTTGAGACAAAAACTTGCAAGATGCTCTATATGCGTTCTCCTATGATGTAGAAGGCATTATTTCTCTTTTCCCTTTCTGGACATGCATGAAGCTCCAAATTTGAAGTCTTGTATCATGGAGCTGGAGAAAGTGACTGTAGTCAAAATGGCCATCGAACTGATTTACTGATCACTGCTATGCTTTCACTAGCTAGGCAGATCACAAGAAAGAAACTAAAGTAAAATTATTGAAGACAAAGTTATGCTATTGAGATAGGCAACCCGTTTGCAAGTGGCAACTTGACAATTTGTTTTTTTTACCATGCTTGAGTTCTACAAATATAAACAAAGAAATCAATTCACAATTAGTGTTTGCAACTGAATTAATTTATTTTTTCCATATCATTTATTGGAGTAGAAACTTAGTTAATTATCAGCTCCAGATCATTTAACAGAACAAAAATAATTGAACTCTGCAAGATGGCTTTGACCATAACTATGTAGGGCTAAAACTATCAAAACTACTGCAAGAACAATACCAGAACGGCTGAGCTAGGAAAATAAACTGCGAATCCTGAAAAAGGCTAAAGGCAAAGTAGTGACTTGAGTTACAAGCTTCAAAGAGATAAAAAAGGATTGGTCTCGAGTCTAGCATGTCATGGCCACACATGTCTCTCATGGATAACCATGCCTTCACATCCCATACCCCCTCCATGCATACAAGCAAAGATAAAAAGCCAGTCATCATAACCACCAAAAGCCCCCTCTCCCTTGCCATTTCCCACTTTCTAAAGCACTCGAAACAAGTTAAAGAGGGTTTCAAACAGAGAGGGGCTACATACCTTCGTGATCTTAGCTATGAAAGTTCCAGCTCCCTCACCACAAAACAGCAGCAGCAGCAACAACCAGTCTCAAAACCCGAAACCAGTTTCTTGCAACAACACCAACAATAACAGCAGGAACATCAGCTTTAACCCCAGCAATCGAAACTTGTGCTACGAACCCACATCGGTTCTTGACTTGCGTAGAAGTCCAAGTCCTGCACGAGCTGGCAAACCGGCCTCTGCAACCGATCCTATCGAGTGGGAAGATCATGTCTTGCAAACTTTGGATTGGGATTCTATTATGAGAGAGTTGGACTTCCATGATGATTCTGCTCCTGCTCTCATCAAGAATTTTCCACAATTCGGTCCTTGCAGTGAGCCTCAAATTCAAAGTCATAACCTTCCTGAGTTCACTGCATCTCAACAGATTGATGCTACTCAGTTTCTTAACTCTGAGTTTAATGATATGTACATCAATTCTATCCCAACTCACAATTTGACTTCTCTTGATTTGTCCCATAGTTTTCATAACAATATTGGAAATTGGAATGCTGGTTCTGATTTCATTCAAGAGCTTATCAAAGCAGCAGACTGTTTTGACTCAAACGAGCTACAAGTTGCGCAAGTGATATTGGAACGGCTCAATCATCGCCATCAATCACCAAACGGTAAACCACTCCAAAGAGCCGCTTTTTTCTTCAAAGAAGCTCTCCAGTCTCTCCTTACAACTGGATCAACACGGCCACAAACTAATCCTGTAGTCCCTTCATGGTCCAATACTGTCCAAACTATTAAGGCTTACAAGGCCTTCTTTAGCATCTCTCCAATCCCCATGTTCACTGACTTCACCACCAACCAAGCTATTCTTGATTCCCTTAATGGAAATTCAGTGTTTCTTCATGTCATAGATTTTGATATTGGATTTGGCTGCCACTATGCTTCTTTGATGAGAGAACTTGTAGACAAAGCAGACTCATGCAATAAGATCACAACTCCGCTTCTTCGAATCACTGCGGTTGTAACAGAAGATACTGTGATTGGGACCAAATTGATCAAAGAAAGACTCTCACAATTCGCCCATGAACTCAAGATCAGATTCCATGTCGAGTTTGTTCTTTTCCCTACCTTCGAAATGTTGTCTTTCAAAGCAATCAAGTTTTTTGAAGGGGAGAAAATTGCTGTTCTCTTATCCCCAACAATATTTCGCCATCTTGGTTCAACAAATAATGTTACTATGTTTGTTAATGATTTCCGCCGAGTTTCGCCAAGTGTAGTCATATTTGTGGACAGTGAAGGGTGGACAGAATCTGGAGCTAGATTGTCATTCAGGAGGAACTTTGTCAATTGTCTTGAATTTTATTCAATGATGTTTGAGTCCCTGGATGCGGCCGTGATTACAGCTGGTGGCGATTGGGCGAGGAAAATTGAGATGTGCCTGCTGAAACCGAAGATTTTGGCGGCAGTTGAGGGGTGCGGAAGGCGAATGGTGTCTCCATGGAGGGAGGTATTTGCTGGGGCAGGAATGAGGCCAGTGCAGTTGAGTCAGTTTGCTGATTTTCAAGCTGAGTGTTTGCTGGGAAAGGTGCAAGTGAGAGGTTTCTATGTGGCAAAACGGCAGGCTGAGTTGGTTCTTTGCTGGCATGATAGGCCACTTATTGCTACATCCGCTTGGAAGTGTTAGAAACAAATGATATCCTGTTATCTTAGAAGTTAATTAGGTTGTTTTTGGGATGTAATGACAAATCTAATTACCTTTTTACTTTCGGCAGTTATCAGTTGGTGTCTTGCTAGAAAGAAAGAAAGGGGGCTGAGTATCTTTTGTCACTCTCTATGTCTCTCTTTCGTGTAACCTGCACAGAACTTTTGCCTGTTATCAAAAGATTTGGGGAAATATAAATTAAAAAGGATAATAACCCCAATTAGGGAATCATAATCTGCCATCCTCTTCCCAAGATTTTTTCTTTTTTGCATGCGTACTGTCAAGATTATTTTGACGTTAACAGTCTTATAAAATATGAAGTTACTGTCCAAATTATTTTAATGTTTTTGCAATCCTTCCAAGTAGCTGTAAATGACAGGAAACTTAATCTAATCACACTTTCAAACACGTAATCAAATTATGCATTATCGAAATTCTTGCAGGAAACTGATCTGAAAGAGAAAGCACAGCAGCAAGTAAAATACAGCGAGAAAACCAGGAAAGATAATTAGAATGTTGAGACAGACAAGCTCTCCATGACCCAAAATACCAAACGGAATTGTGCAATCCAAAGCTGCAAGTGTCTTAGCAATATGCAGCACAAAATCTCCAGGCCTCGATAGCTGACTAAACCAAGAAGACAGCAGTACTTGTATAATACCAACGAGAAGCCATTCACTACAATCAAATGGCACTGTAGAAACAGAAAAAAAAATTCTACCAGTCATTTTTTATTTTATCTTTATATATATAAAAAAAAAACATGAAAAATAAATGTATTTTTATATATTTAAAGATATCTTGTTATAAATATAAAATTTTATAAATAAACCAATAAAATAATGACATGTGGTATTGAAAAAGGGCTTGAGAGATCCTATAAATCTCGATAAATAAAGGGCTTCACCCTAAACAAAATGGAGGATTCTTATGGGAGATACAAAATCTTCTTCAATTAAGGAAGCTCTTTCAAAAGCTCTCAAACTTTCTTTATCTATACTTGAAGTCTACAAATAATAAAATTTTGTTGGATCAAGCCTAAATATCTCACAAGAGTTCTTCAACAATACTTTAAACACGAATCAAAAGTATTCTTAAAAGCATCAAATTATCAAATCTCACTCTGCAATACTCGTCTAAATTCGTGTTCTTGCAAAGCACAAATATTGACTCAATTTCACAAATAATACAAGTCATCATAAATAAAATTTAACAGAAGAATCAGGCGATTATTTTATTCTTTTGTAAGAATATTTTAAATAGATATTGTAACCATTCATATATTTTAATAAAATCAAATATTTCTACATGTTTTCTTGCTTAATTTTCAAGTATTCAAAATTGTCTATAAATTTCTAGCGACTCTACTATAAACATCTCTACCTTTCATCTCTTTCTTTTAAGAAAATTTTTTCAACAACCTCTCAATGTATAAACTAGGAAGAATATGATCATTGTTGTCGCTTCCAAAAGCAACAAGACTGTTGATTCAAGTCGCCAACACACTTTTGAAGGTTCTTCAACACCATCTTTGAAAAACAAATCTATCATTGAGTTGTATGCATAAACTAAGTCAAGTCTTGATCCAAAGTCAATGTGGTATGTAATGGGCGCATAAGGGCTTGTTGTTTCAAGGCTAAAACTACAAGTAACTTCATAAAATTCAAGTGGGTGTGTGGGTTTTTCTTCGGCACTTAAGGTGACTACTTTGGCAATTCACCCCTAAAGACTTCTCCATGTCAATTGTTGCACGTGTGTGTCGTCGTGGTGACATCCTTCTAGATTAAGACTTTGGTGGTGCGGAGGAAAAATAAGAAATTCTTGTCCTTTTATGGTTTAAAAAGTTTAAAGTCATCACCTAGTATTGTGGTTACTAGGAACCCTAATTGGTCTTTAGAGTCTAGATAAGGGGATCGATTATGTATAAGGAGGACAATATCAACCCTAGTACATCCTATATAAGATGCGTTGCATTGCTTATTTGTTTGATTATTACTAAGGCTTTGTTGTGATTTTCTAACCATTAGTTTGTCTATTGGTTAAAGCAAGTCCACCTTACTAAGGTGGATCATGGCTTAACCCCGCTAAGATGGATCATAACTTTATAAGTCAAGCCTAGCTATTCTAAAATCAAAATATATTATTTTATATTTTTTTTCTTTTATTTTTTAGAATACATCTTATGTATAAGTTCATAATCCTTAATATTAAAAATCAAAAAATAGTTTTTTGGTATTTTTAAAATTTAGGCCTTGTCCCCGTAGCTTTAATAAATGTGTTATTAAATCCATAATTCATGCAAAATATAAAACTATTTTTTGATTTTTTTGGCATGTTAAATCATGCATTTTCTCATTTTTTTTGTTCAAAATGCAAACTTGATTTTCTTTTTGGAGAAACTTGGTCATATGTAATTTAAAAAATAAATGTAATTTTTTCTAAAGAAGGTTTTTTTTTTTAAAAAAAAAAAACCGGTTTATTTAATGCTGAAAAACATCTTATGTATAAGTTCAAAAATCAAAATATTAAATACAAAAGGGTAAAATGATATAAAATATCCATAATTAATTGCAAAATGTTTCTTTAAAAATCTAAAAAATAATTAAAATTAAACTAGGATTTGCTTGGCAAAATACTAAAAACAAAAAAACATAAATTAAAGGTCGTGAAAAATATGTTAGGGTGTGTTTGTCAAACACGATTTTAGTTAAAGAACACAAGCTTAAAACACAACACAGATACCAAATTAATTCAAAATACAAAATTTATTAATTCAATAATTAAACCCATCAAACTAACAGATAACACAAATGTTTTACCTTGCTTTTATGATATGTAGGTGACTGGTGGTAGCACTGGTTTGCAACAAAAAAAATGGTAGAAATACTTGTGGAGATAAAGGGAATATGATTTTAGTGTTTTGATGGGGGGATTAGACAGTGTTTTGGGTGATTTAGAGGTTGTTTTCTTTTAGGTTTTTTTGAGTTCTAGCGTATTTTTCCTCTCAGGGGCGGTGGCCACGAAGAAAAATAGTTGTGCTTCTATATCATAATTGCGGTTTAGAATCATGGTTTTCTTATAAAATTGCGATTCAAAATAGCAATTTTTATTTAAATCATTATTTTAAATAATGATTTTTTTTTTCAGAATATTAATTATATAAAAACTATGTCATTTCCATAAAACATTTTAAAATTGTGTCATTTCCTCTTAACTTTTTTGAAACTATGCTAGTTTTTCAAAAAAAAAATCAAAATTTTAGGATTTTCAGCCACATTCTCTTCTAATTCTGCTCTCTCTTCCTTATCTTGGACGTCACTCTGATCTTCATCTTCCTCATCCTCATCTTCATAGTGACCTCACAAAGCACTAAAAGAAAATGATGGTATAGTTTCTAACATCAAGCACTTTGATCTCCCGAAGACTTTCCTGGTTTGATTCGGATTGTAGTATTGCTCATCGTTGTTGTTAGAAGAATAGTCTAGTAGCCCTTGAAGGTTTCCTACAGACTGAGCACGACGAAAACCTTGATGGGAACGACATGAGAATTCAGAAATGGAAGGAGAGATAGGAGAGGAGTTGCAGGAGATGGTGCTAAGGCAGAAGCAGCCAGTTTGGTGGTATGGAAGTTTGTTTATGCTTTGGTGGTGAATTGGGTTGTGCTTGAATGTGGTGTTAATATCATGGTGGTGATTGTTGCTGCTGTTGTTAGGGCTGTCGGAGAAAGATGAGAGCAGGGATCCAAGAACTGGTGTTGAAGAGCTCCTTAGCAACATGGTTGCTTGTGACATGTAGCCATTTAGCTGTTAAAACCAAGGGTGTAAGATTCCATGAATAGATCAAGAAAAAAACAAAACTCATATGGAAGATAAGATTTTAAAGGCTCAGAACCAAAGCCAGAGGCCTAAGCTAGTAAGCTAGCCATGCTTAAATGTCCAACCCCTATAAGACAAAACTCAATAAAAACTGCTTTACAGTTGAGCAAATGCCCTGAAAGTAGGGTGTCCTATAGGGTGTGTTGGCTTTGTTAAATCATCAAATACTCTAGGAGAAAGGCAACAACATGATGTGCAGCAACCAGATATGTAGTGGCAATAGATTGCAATATCCATTATGTTAGCAATTTGACCAAGTCTCCTAATATTGTGCCCTCTCTTTAGAATGAGTTTGTTTTGTATTTTACCAACTTATAGTTACAGTGTATCTCTATAAATATAATACATTGACGTATGGCTAAAGCAATAGAGCCAAGCTTCATCTCATATTCCTCTGTTCATATTAAAGTTTTACATGGTATCAAAGCACTCGTTCTATCTGTCAAATCTGTGATAAACCTGGGCACCTTGCTATAGATTGTTTTCATTGTTTTGACTATTCATATCAAGGCAGGTATCCTCCTCAGGATCTAGCGGCTATGGTAAAAAACACTAATGTCAAATATACTAATCCAGTGTGGTACATGAACAGTGGAGCCAATGCTCATATCACCTCTGATGCATCTAAACTCGCTGAACAACAGACTTTCTCTGAGTCTGATTTTGTCACTGTTGGCAATGGTTCAGGTTTGCAAATCCAAAACATTGGCTCTTCATCCTTTCAATTCGGTCACTCCAGTTTCCATCTAAATAAAATTCTTCATTGTCCACAAGCAACTTCCAATCTTATTTCTGTTAATCAATTTTGTTTAGATAATAATTGTTACTTTATACTAACTGCTAGTGATTTTATCGTAAAGGAGAACCTGACAGGCAGGATTCTATTGCGAGGTGTGGTTGAAAATGACCTATATCCACTAGCTGGGTTCAAATCTTCTCAGAAAAACCTCACATGTCTATCTGCCAACATTGGGGTTAATGCTACAATTGCAACTTGGCACTCCAGGCTAGGCCATTCTTCTAATGCTGTCTTAGATGTCTTGTGTCGTTCCAATAAACTCTCTATCATGACTCATTCCAATAAATTAGATTTCTGTTCAGCTTGTCAACTTGGAAAAGCTAAGCAACTCCCTTTCTCTGTCTCTCATCATCAATCCATTGTTCCTCTAGCCTTAATCCATTCTGATATATGGGTTTCTTCTGTTAAATCAATTGGTGGCTGTAAGTACTATGTTTTATTTGTTGATGATTATTCCCGCTATTCATAGCTATATCCTTTACAACAAAAATCTGATGTGTTTACAACCTTTGTTAAATTTAAAACCATTGCAGAAAACCTCTTTTCCACCTCTATTTAACAATTACAAATAGACAATGGTGGTGAATTTACCTCTAATCAATTTAAAACATTTTTGATAGCACAAGGAATCCATCATCGGCTAACGTGCCCTCACACGTCTTAGCAAAATGGAATTGCAGAACGAAAACATCGACATATTCAGGAAATGGGACTCACGTTACTTGCACAATCTAAATTACCACCTCAATATTAGGTTGATTCCTTTCTTACTTCTGTGTTCTTGATAAATAGACCACCTACACCAGTCTTAAAGAACCAAACACCATACTTCTTACTTCACAAAACTGAACCATAATATATGGACTTAATAAATCTTTGGTTGTGCATGTTATCCGCTTTTAAAACATATAATGACCACAAACTAGCATTTCGCAATAAGAAGTGTTTCTTTCTTGGCTATTCCAACTATCAAAAAGGGTATATGTGTCTTGACTTAGCCACCAACCGTGTCTACATCTCCCGACATGTGGTGTTTGATGAGCATAGTTTCCCAGCTAAGGAATTGGTAGTGTTCAACTCACATTTAAATCAGAATTCTACTGCTAGTAAGTCTTTGATAATCCCTACTTCAGTTATGTCAAGTTCATTATTATCTCCACCAAATTTTACAGATATCCAATCTCAACCTCTTACATCTGATCCTACAAGTCTTAGTCCAATTCTCCATATACCAGACATCTCTCCACCTTCAAATCTTGAACATATTCCTGACCCACAAGAATTCCCGGACCAACCACATATTGTGCCCTCTATCTCAGCTGCACCACTAAGTTTAGTTACACTTGTGGATTGTCCCGACACTCAACCTGACCAGCCTGTTATCACTACTATTCAAACATGTTCCAAAACAGGCCACTCATGACCAAAACATTACTCAGATTACCAACTATTCTACTCTACCCGACACCCTTTACAAGCCTTCTTTGCATTCCATGCAATTGTTGAGCCAACATGTTATACAAAGGCTGCCTTGGATTCAAAGTGGCGTGCTACTATGGGCAGAGAATTTGATGCATTAATGGAGAATGACACTTGGTCTTTATGCCCACGTCCACTTGGTAAACATGTTGTGCGCAATAAGTGGGTATATAAGATGAAAAGAAAACCTGATGGTAGTGTTGAACGCTTCAAAGCTCGACTTGTGGGCAAAGGGTATGATCAAAGGAGTGGAATTGATTTCCATGAGACTTTCTCTCCCGTGATAAAACCGACAACCATTAGATTGGTTTTGGCCATAGCAGTTCACTTTCATTGGCCTATTCGGCAGTTGGATGTGTCCAATGCCTTCTTACATGGCTTTCTTGATGAAGAAATGTTTATGAAACAGCCACAAGGCTTTATTGATGTAACAAAACCTGATTTTGTCTGCAGATTACATAAATCTTTGTATGGCTTCAAACAAGCTCCAAGAGCATGGTTTCAACGTTTATCACAACAACTCATTGAACTTAGGTTTTAAGAATCCATAAATGACTACTCTCTGTTCACTCTACATGCTGATAACATAAAACTTTTTGTCTTAATCTATGTAGATGACATTTTGGTCACTAGTTCCAGCTCCATCAAAATTGATACTCTAATCCGAAGCCTGCAGAGCATTTTTCAAGTCAAAGATCTTGGTTCATTATCTTATTTTTTAGGTGTGGAAGCTGATAGAAATTCACAAGGTCTTCATTTATGTCAAACCAAATATATTTGTGATCTATTACATCGCGCCAAAATAGTTGGAGCCAAGCCTCTTGCCTCTCCTATTGTAACAGGTACAAAGCTATCTAGTTTTGATGGTGAAGTGCTCTCTGATCCCACAGATTATAGACATATTATAGGGGCTTTGCAATATTGCACAATCACAAGACCCGATATCGCATATGTTGTCAAACAACTTTGTCAATACATGCATCAACCAAGGTCATCACATTGGCAAGCTATGAAAAGGGTTCTACGTTATTTGAAAGGAACAGTTAATGATGGTTTATACTACACTCCTTCTTTCCTTGACATTCATACATATTGTGACTCCGAATGGGCAGGCAATCCTGATGACAGAAGGTCTACTAGCGGTTATGGAGTGTTCTTGGGTCGTAACTTGGTGTTTTGGAGTTCTAAGAAATAATATGTTGTGTCCCGCTCCAGTACAGAGGCAGAATATCGTTCAATGGCTCTAGCTACCGCTGAATTATACTGGATACGAATGTTATTCAAAGAGTTGGGTATTGATATTTCATCTACACCAACTCTGTGGTGTGATAACATTAGTGCAATTGCTTTAGCATCAAATCCAGTGTTCCATGCTCGAACAAAACATGTGGAAATAGATTACCACTTTATTCGAGAGAAAGTCTGCAATCGTGATGTCAAGGTCCAGTACATCTCAACGCTTGATCAAGTAGCTGATATTTTTACGAAAGGACAATCTGCTCAACGATTTCAAGTTCTGAAGCACAAATTAATGGTTTGTTCATGCCCTATGAATTTGAAGAGGGGGGTGTTAGATCATCAGATACTCTAGGAGAAAGGCAACAACATGATGTGCAGCAACCAGATATGCAGCAGCAATATCTTGGAGGATATGCAGTGCCAACAGATTGCAATATCCATTCTGTTAGCAATTTGACCAAGTCTCCTAATATTGTGCCCTCTCTTTAGAATGAGTTTGTTTTGTATTTTACCAACTTATAGTTACAGTGTATCTTTATAAATATAATACATTGATGTATGGCTAAAGCAACAGAGCCAAGCTTCATCTCACATTCCTCTGTTCATATTAAAGTTTTACAGGCTTTACAAGCCATTGTATTTTACCAACTTATAGCAAAACTACATCCTTGAACAAGAGCATCACAAGCAAAATGAGAAAGCACAGTACCCTTTTGAGATACAATCACGCAAAAGCGAAACAGTCCCTTGAGCTTGAACACCTCGTATGAGAGTAGTCGAAGAGAAAAAAGCTAGCTAGCCCAGAAAGATGACAAAGACTAGATGAACAAAACCGTCTAGAACTTCGTTAATAACCTGCATTTATAACATAGTAAAGAGGGAGGGAGGAAAAGGTATTTGACATGATACATTATTTATGTGGTGGAGAAATCTTTGATGCTGTGAGATGGGGCTGACATGGAAAAATATCAACTCGTTTTTCTTGTACAAGTTGTTAAAGCAAGTCCATTCATTCTAGAGGGCAGGACACATGGAAAGTTCTCGTCTTTGAACTTGAAAATTAGGAGGCAGATGCCTCTTTGGATGCCACCACTATATTTGAAAAGTCGACATTGCTTTTTCTTGTATAGATCATTGCTACTAAACACGAACCGGGCCTGTGATCGACTCGAAATCTAAACAGGTTTGAAATAAAAAAAATAAGGTGAGAAATTGACCCGATTAATCAGGAGAGAAACTTATTGATTTTTTTTAAAATAAAATGGTCAAAAACCATATTTTAAGGTTTTTTTCTTAAAAAAAAATATATTAACTCGTTTGATTTTGTCCCGAGTCGGGTTTTAACCATAGACAAATTTGTCAAGTTTAATAAAAAAGAAAAGATATGATAGATAGTTGAGCTATTGCCATTTTTATGATATATTAAATTATTTATTTTTAATTTACAGTAGTTTTACAAGTTTTTATTTTAAAAACTTTAGAACCTATTTAGAAAAACTATATAGTCTATTGATTGAAATAGATGAATTATTCATCCTTAAATAAAAAAAAAATTCAATTATTAATAAATTATCAATTCAATTATTCAAGATTTACGGACTAGTAGTATTACTATTATAATAAATTTACATTTCAAATTTATTATTTAAAAATCATAGAAAATTTAATAATTTAAATTTATAATATGATGAAATCATTAGCAACCTACAGCCTCATGTTTGCAATAACCGTACGAGTCTATCAAGTGAGAAGGAATCCACAAATTATGGAGTGATAAGGGTGAATTATAAGCTAACGTTATAGAGTCCCTCTCAAGAAAAGGGAGAAAGGTTCCTTTTCAGCCAACGAAGTTGATTGAATTAATAATACAATAATGCGCATGGATTCATTGAGGTTTCTAGCTCCAGTTATGATTTGCAAGTAAATTTTGCCGTTACAACTGAAGGGTTAAGGGCATGGATCAGTCATGAAAACCAAAGGTCCTCTACTCGACTAATGGTAATCATGATATCCGGGAGGAGTTCGAGAAAGTACTCTTCCGGATGCCAATTCATGCCTCAGTCTTTACTGTTAACTGTCTCCCTCACCACCGTGAGACTTTGGATCTGAAACGGGGTTGGTTTGTTCAAGGTTAGCTACTGCTTCCGGTCCATACAACCGAGTCAACTCCTCCTGTTATGACAGCAAACCCGCATTTGTTAAATGAGTGATGTCATGTAACCATCAACTTTTGGCAAGAAGAACGATCAGACTTTAACGAATACGAAGAATGGAGTTTCAAATAAAAAGGCCAGGGACTAAAATAAACCTTAATGAAATCGTTTTCGGATTTAAGCTTGTTGCATTCTTCGGAGAGGCTCTGCAATTCATCTCTAAGATTGCAATTGTCATTGCTCAAATTCTCTACCCTGACTTGTAACTCTTCACACTCTGCCTGGTTAAGATGAAGAGTCGAAGCAATAGATATCAGCTTTTAATAGGAGATTAACAGCAGCAAACCTTAAGATAAAATTCAACAGCAAATGTTCCCATCAGAATCATCCTCATCACCGATATGAAAAGCAAGAGTATGTTGAACAACCTAAAGAAGCTTTCCTTTTATTTAAAAGAAAGATGGCAAGCAAACTCTAAATTGGACCTTGAACTTCAAAAGGCAAGGTGATGCTCTTAAGGATCATGGGGTCAGGTTAGAGCTTTCAGACAGTGTAAGAAAGTTCTGAAACAGTTGAAGTTGTTAAACTCTCTTTTTTTTAGGCCAGCGACAAGTAGTGAAATTATTTCGGGACATGAGAAGTGTACTACTTAAGGCTGTTGAGGATTAGAGAATCATCCTTCGCTAGAAAAATACGAGTTTGGTAAAGAATATTTTAAATAACCTGTTTTACCACTCCACCTATCACAGTCGTAAAATAAGGAAGTGGGAGATGAGCATCTGGTTTGGAACTAACAATGGTGAAGAAATAAGCAAACATTCAAAGACAAGAAAAGGTGCAAACTACAGCAGTACCTGTTTACGTAACCTTGACCTTCTGGCTGACTCTCTATTAGATTGTTTCCTCTTCTGTCTTTTCAATTCACGTTCATCCTGTCAGAACCCAAATCTATAATTCAGTGGAAGGAAAAGGAATCCAGATAGCCTAACAGCTGCATTAACAAACAGAAATGTCTCCCATAAATAACATCCTTTCTTCATCATTCTCAAAAACAAATTGACCTGTTCCTTTTGAGGTATAAGAAGGCCAGAGTTTGAATTTTCACGAAATTTGAAATATTAGAAGTTAAGGAAAATACAAAAGTGAAAAAATGAAAAACGAACTGCTGAAAGGTCAAACCTTTGATTAGACCATAACAGCAGAATTAATTTGATTGTTAAAAACTGAATTTTAATACATGGTTTTAAACAAATGCTCAAGAATGATGCAACAAATAACTGAAGGGTTCATACTTGAATCCATTGTTCAGGCATTCCAGCAGGAACAATACCGGATGAGGCACCGGATGGATTTGGTCTCATTTTTGTAGTTCCAGAAGCATCTGGAGATGCATTCCACAAGTCCATCCCAATGTTTAGATTAGTTGCAGGCATAGACACCACAGGCTTCCCAGGCACAGAAGTCTGGATATTTGCTCCGGCTGAGTTACTTTGTGCATTGGCTGTGAAGAAAGTCATCTTGTTTAGCAAGCTATTACAGAAAACAAACAAGAACAGATAGAAACAAGGATGAGAAATGTCACCATCTGCAAGCATCTGGTTGAAGCTTCCTTTCTTGTTTGCAGCATTTTCCTATAATATTTAGGCAGGTTTTCATTAAATAGAATATAAATCACACTTTCCATTGGCCGGGTTAACATAGAAAACTGCAATTCCTAAAATATTCAGGGCATCTGAATTTCTACAGCATGAACAAGCTGAAAAACCAGTTTCTGGGATAGGTCACAAATGCTTCAACAAGATCCTAGTCATTTGCACTAAACAATAAGAGCACACAGAAAGCAAATAATAGGAGTGCACAGAAATATACCTGCTGGTTAGTATTCTCATCACTGGCATCAGATGAGCCATCTGTACCACTTTCAGCACTGTTCAGATAGCATATAAGTCAATATCACAAGAATTCAATGTATATGCATTTCAAAAGGAAAAATTACCAATAAACTTGAGCTTAACTGACCTTTGGGAGGCACCATCATTTCCTGAATCTGAAATAGCCTTTCCACTCTCTCCAGCTTTTCCTCCTGAAGTTCCCTTAGCTTTTTTAGCTGAAGCATGGTCCTTTCCGTCAGGGACCTTTCCTTCCAACTCTGTATTTGCCGGTGCTGAATTTGGTGTCTGCAAGGAAGATAATGAATATGAAACATCAGAGGACCAAATAACTGGTAGGAATTATAGGATCCTAAGATAGGGCATTTGGCCATGGTAGTAAAAGGGAATATCAACACAAGAAAAAATCTTGTATCAGAAACACTCATTATTACCGGGGCCATGTTTGGATGGGCATACACTCCCCCTGCAGGATATAAAGCTGGGTATGGAACCGGGGTTCCATAAGGTGGGATTAAAGGATGCTGAAAATTGTCAACGGAAAAGAAAATAAGTAACTTCTCTGTCAGATGAGTGGAACTGATGCTTTTCTCAAACAATAGGAGATATCCACCTGGCTTCCCCAAATATAGGGATGAGGCGTCGGTGAGGCAACTGTTGAGGCAAAAAAGGGAGGTGGGGTAGCTCCAGCACCATAATAAGCCTAAAAAAGTAGCCAAGTTATGAGCATTTAATGTTAGTACTGCAGATATAAAAATCAATATATCAATTTGATAAGCATAAACCTGCACAGAATTTGACCAATCAGGATATGAAGGCGTTGCGGGTATTTCCTGTAAATGCAACGAAGAGGGATTGGTATGCTTGTCAGAATGTGAATCTCTGTACATTTGCGTGTGCATTTGTGTTTGTGAGTATGAGAGAGAAAGAGAACCTGATTTGAAGATGCTGGTTTGGAAGGCTTAGCAGGTGTGCTTTCTTCCCTTGTCCCCATTTAGATCAATTCAGTAAATACCACCAACTTCAACAAATTATGTTTGGATCTATCTTATCCAGAGCAATGTTCATAAAGCACCTGCTAACGTCATACTAGATTACAAAACATATCATGAATTACATGCAATCATTATGAAATCAATTCTCATTACCATACATGGAAGCAATTATCATTGTGTTAAACATTAACAGGCGTACAGCCAAAGCCACCACTGCATTGACACCAATGTGCAAAAAGTATAGCAATAGTCTCTAATGAATTGGAACTAGCCATGCATCCTTAGCTAAAATGCTTATAGCTAGCTCACTACCTCTCTTGGGGTTAAGAAGACATTGTCATCACTCGTTGCGATTAAAAAATCATGCTATCAATCACTTCCCACATATCACATGACATTTTGGTGGGGAAAAAAATTACTGCTCACAAGATTCACCCTCAAACATGGGATGAAGACGGTGACTATGCTGCAAAACAAGCATTGAGGAAGAAATGGAGAGAACTAAAACAAAATAGAAAACTTTAATATACTTAATACTTAACAACTCAACAGAGCCATAGTCCCAACCATGTATACATGGACATGCCCACAAGCCTTTGTAGGTGAAGTTCCCTTTCAAATCAACAATGTCTCTTGGTCACTATAGTGACCATTCAACCCATGTCAATGCTCACAAATGACCTTCACAACCCAGAATAATGCAATAGAGTCTCATAGTAATCTCATAAATCCCTACACAATCTGGACCAGGGCTCAACTACGATATACATTCTAAAGCAACCCTGCTCCATTCCTATTGGCCATGGTTATTTCACTTGTAGTCAACCTGTAAACAATCAGTTTTCAATCTACATTACCATTTATGATTTATCTCTCCATCCACCAGCGACATCCCGTTGCTTAAGTCCAATACTTCAAAAAAGATATTCAAAACAACAGTAAAGAATTATTTAAAGATCCATCGGCAGGCAAAAAAGGAACCATCATTACTGGAAATATTAGTTTACATTATGCCCAATTTTTAACAGATTAGTGAGTGCTTTGTAAGAAAAAATGCAGCACTTCAAGTGTCCAAAAAAGTAATCATTCACTTCAATATTGCAGGTGTGTCCCTGCCATTCTAAGCTTCACCAACATCAAACTGGATACCATTTTTGCTCATCAAACAGGCATCAGTCATTACATCAATCAAACTTAGCCAAAAAGCAATTAAACCTTTCCAAGGAAATTACACTACATTAAGCTCCTCCATACATTACTTACGACAGGAGATTATAAGCTCTCCAAAGCACGTTATATGATCTTTGAAGGAGATATGGGAAATATTTGAACTTTCACCAATTTCAAGAATGCACCAAGCACCGAAATGGAGTTTCTTATAGTCAGGTTAAATTGTAAAAACATCCCCTACAAAAGCCCTCGTTGATTTATACCCTTTAATTATATGCTAAAATTAGTGTCAATCATCAATGTTCTCAAGAACATCCTCCTCCACATCATTGTAGTCACATAGATTTATTGTACTCTCTCAATATATATAAAAGAAAATTGATATATCAATCAACAGTCTCTCCCAAAAGTACATGAGCAAACAGCCACTTATTTATGATTCATTCACTTCATTTGTCATTTGTTTCTGTAGGTGAATCTATTACGATGGCTTATTAGGGGGAAATAGCATTTTTCTATCCAGAATGATCCCAACTCTCCCATACGACCTAACTGTTATCTTGACATGACTAAAATCCAAAGAGTCATCTTCCCTCTTGCTATAACCAAACAAAATGCATAAAATCCATTTCAGCCATTTGTCAATAGCTTCCTGTATTTTCTCATTCTGTCAAGCCTAGTTAGTATTAGATCTTTACAACTCTGATCTTAGTTAAATAAAGCTATCATAGATAAGTTTCTTTAAATAGACCAGCAGCAAGCATCACAAACATGCCCCAACTTACACTGAATCTCTCTAAAATGTTCTCTAATGACTAGAATATACCCTTATCTATTACACACAGCCTAAAATTTCAAGCTCGAAGCATAAATATTCAGAGTACAAACTAAAATAAAGCTTTAATAAGTACAATAAAAGAAAGTACAGCAGAACTAGCTAGTTCCTAACAATAGCAACTTAAAACTGAAAACAAAAAAGACCCAGTTCATTAAAACATAAGCAAAACACAAAACAAATTCAAAGAACAAAACTTTATCATAAATAGCACCAAAAAAAAAGGAAAAGGAAACAAACCCCACTAATACATACCATAAAATAGAACTACATAGATCCCATAACATGATAAATCAAACCACAAAAAAACAGAAGCTAGTACATGCATAGAAAAAGAATGAAATTTGGGGAGAGAGAGAGATAGAGGCACCTTGTTTCATGGCTTGAAGAGAGAGGGAGAAAAAAGAGTGAGGTGGAAGTCCAAGTTGGATAGAAAAACCTCCTGTTCTAGTAAAAGAACTTCCCTTTCTATTTTCTTTACTCTAAAAGATAAACGGCTGAGATCAAGTGAGAGAAATATTTAAACAGACAGAGAGTCAAACAGAAGAATAAGCAAAGATCCTCTTGCGCTGTTGTTTATCAGTTTCCCTTGTCGTTGGGTCTCTCCGAAATACAGGTGAAGGAGGGCTGTTAGAACCTTCAGAAGTTTTTAGGATTTTTATGGAGAAAGACATGCGGGTGATGATGTGGGGTTAATGGTATATTGGATCCCCTTACTATCTATTACCTTTTGATTTGGTCCTTAAACTATTCTTAATTCCAAATCATTCCTCTAGTTTCTATTTCTTGACTTATATTTTGGTCCTAAAAGATGAAACATGTCTTGTATTACATCATAGACTTTAATATTTCATAATTTCTAAATTTTCATTCCACCCTCCCAAAGTATAATGTGAAATGGATAAATAATGCAATCTTAAGTTTCAAGAGTTAAACATCATCTACTTAAAAGACATCTATTTCTATATTTATTGAATTTTATTTTACCTTTATAAGAAATGCGCTATATTATGTTGATGTGCTATATTTTGTTGTTAAGTTAAACAAGATAATATTAGAGGATATTTAGTAGTATGGTGGCGGTTCCTTTTTAAAGTGTTTTTCATTTTAAAATATATTAAAATAATATTTTTTTTATTTTTTAAAAATCAATTTTTATATCAGCACATCAAAATAAACTGAAAACATAAAAAACATATTGATTTAAAGCAAAACAAATTAAAAATTTTCAAAATTTTTCAAAATAAAAATACATCAAAATAATCTAAAAACATAAAAAACATATTAATTTAAAGCAAAAAAAATTAAAATTTTTCAAAATTTTTGAAAAATACTCTCCAACCACAGTGTCAAACATTGTAGAGTATTTGATAAAACTTCTGCTTCTATTTATAAATGCTTTTTAAAAATATTTTTAACTTGAAAATATTAAATTAATATTTTTTTATTATTTTTAATAATTTTAATATGATTAATATAAAAAACTATTTTAATATATTCTTAATTAAAAAATTATTTTATTGTGCAATCTCAAGGTGAGAGAGAGGCTAGGGTTTGGACAAGATGACACGTGAGAGAAAGAGGAATCCAGCTGTCCACGTTTTACTGGATTAGGCGTTCTTATTATTTATGATGGATGGACTTTGATATGGATGACTCATCAGTGACAAATACACACTCTCCTATGAATGGATAACGCAAATAATCTAATAATTTACAAAGTGGAAAAAACTAATACTATCCTACCATTAAGAACTTAATTAACATTAACTAGTTAGTTAGTTAGTTAATTAATAACAGCTAACATACAACATTAAAAATCATCCCAACTCTATTTACTTGCTTTGCAGTCTAGACAGGAGCTGTGATCTTATCTTGTGTTTTTCTTTCGGGTTATGTGAGGAGCCCTTCTTACGGTAAAAATATTTGTTATCCTTTACTCTTGCATTCCTTTAACTTTCCTTGATGGGTAGAAAACTCAAATTAAAATCTATTTTTATTTTATTACGAGATGTTTGTTAAGAATTTGATGAAGTTTTTTTATAATTTTATTATTTTTGCTTTTTTTTTCCAGATCTGCTAGTTCTAACAATTATTTTTTGAATTCTTGTTATAGTAATTTTTTTTCTAATTAATTAGATATATTTTATTGGTTTGTTTTGATTATGCTTGGATTTTTTTTATGTTTTGTTTTTAGCAGAGCCACAAAAATTATCAATTTTTTCTCACGATATATGTTTTGATTTTAGGTTGAACCATGAACAAAATAAGAAGAATTGATTTTTTTTTTTGAAAAAAAAAGAAAAATATTGATAACTCACAACCTAGTGAACCAACTCCAATGTGTAATGTTGAAGTTATGGTTGAGCAACCTCAATGTGCTTCAGTTTACAAAGAACCTGCGTTGATTAGTGAGCAG